>BNJT01000257.1_pt1 | contig 133927 bp, 209 predicted proteins | sample 8540491 | NCBI WGS metagenome assembly BNJT01 (sample SAMD00202455, study PRJDB9452) | human saliva metagenome | host: Homo sapiens | reverse complement strand
AGCCACATCAGTTGCATCAGGTGCAAGTCTTAATACGCGTATTGTAAAGAGACCAATACAACCAACACCAATTCCCCAAAGAAAAGAAAGAGCAAGCATTGTGATGATATATTCTGTTGAAAGGAGTAATAGTAAGAGAAAGGTTTTGCAAAGCCATTGCGACAACAACAAATTTAGTAGGGCCAAAACGGTAATCGATTGAATAAAAGGCTAGCTAAAATGCCAGATATACCAAAAATAAGAAGTACAAAAGTTGCAAAATTTGGATCCAAATGGCCTATTTCCAACTCAAAGGCAAATATAAGTATAAGGTGAAAATGTGGGGCAACAATCAGCATTGTGGCGATATAAAGCCCAATGAGTAGCGGACGCTTAGCGAGTATTGGTAAGCTTGTAATAGAACCTGCGTTTTACTTGGTAGTTTTGGTAAGAGTTGAATTATTAGTAGCATAACGAAGAATGCTAAAAGCGCAATAATTCCGAAAGTAATACGCCAGCCTACGAGTTGTCCTATAATTCTTCCAATAGGCAACCCAAAATTGTTGCAAGGGATGTTCCTATAGCAAGCATTCCTAGCTTGTGTCTTTTATCTTTCGGTGCGATTCTCAAGCGAAGCCGAATAGACCAGAAGACAGAATGAGCAATGGCAATACAAACCGAGCAATAAGTAGAATCCAGAAATTCCATGCTATAACAGATAAAATATGCCCTATGATGAAAATAATAAAGAGCTTGGTAAGTAAATTTTTCCGCTCTATTTCACCTGTTAGAAGCATTGAAGATACAACAAGTACTGTCCAGGCATATACTGTCATCATTAGTCCTGTATCGGCAGTTTGCATATTAAAACTGGTTGCTAATCACTTAACATTGCAACAGGGACGAATTCAGTAGTATTAAATAAACCCTGCGAATGCCATTAATAGACTCGCCATAATTGAATTTTTCTTATATTTAGTGGTGACATTAATGTAGCTTCTCTTTATGATGTCTATGAGTTGATGACGAAATTCTTTTGTAAAATTAAATTTATATTGAGGTGAATAACAATCAAAGAATCGGATTGGTAAGATAAGCGGGTGGAAATAGAGATAAATTGATTGATTGAACCGCAATATTTTGTTGTAGTAGTTGTTCACCGATGGAACTTTGTACTCGATAAAGTTGGATATACAAAAGAAAAGATCGCCAAACGACGATCCCTACGCTAAGCGCGAACTTTTTCATCGATTATTCCTTGTCTTCGTCAATACGACTCGCAACCGCACCTTTGTTGATTTTTATATTTTGCATCTTTGCGGCTACTGTATGGGCGTTTCTTCCACCACTTAATATTTCAAAGCTTAATGCGCCAATCACCATATTTGGGCGTATGCTAATGGTAATTTCCTGAATTATAAAATTCCAACACGATTTTTCCTTCCCAACCCGGATCAATACGGTGCAGTGACGTGCACCATTAAACCTAAGCGAGCTAAAGAAGATCGACCATCTAGCCAACCGATAATATTGGCAGGAGTTTCACTGACTCCAATGTGGTGCTAATGCCAACATACCTGGGTGTAAGAAGAAAGCTTCATCATCACCGATAATGATCTCATCACTCATCACCGATCTCAAGCTGGTAGAGACTCTTCTTTCGGGCCACTTAAATCAATATAAGGCGCGGAATGCTCTACGAAATACGCGAAATGAATTGCCTAAACGCAGCATCAATGGTTGCCCCATTGATTTTGTCATTTTTCAGGACGAGGTTAAAGAAATAATGCCATCATCTAGATAGCGTTCGATATCGGTATCGCAAAGACGCATGATTTTTCCTATTTTTGGTTTAATAAATGAAGAATTTGAGCTTTTTAACATATTAATCGCAATACGGTTTTTACCACCGCGAGGAATCACGATATCCGCATATTGTTTTGATGGTTCAATAAATTGTAAGAACATTGGACGAACGGTTGCGCGAGTATTGGTCAATACCAGATTGTAATGAACGACCACGTTCTTCCATATCACGTTGTAAAACGGCGGATAAAAACAAATGTCTAATGGGGTATCCACGAATACAGAAATATCGGCTAATTGGCGAACTCGCTCATCAGTGAGCAATAAGATGCCTCTAAAATCACAATCGGAGTGAAGTGTTTGGTTTCGCCTGTTCTGGTGTGATCAACATAACTATAAACAGGAATATCTACGGCGGTTCCGTTTTTAAGTCTTTTTAAGTGTTGAATGAGCAAACTCTCGATCCATTGAACTTGGGATGGTCATAGTTTGTTTTTATGCGCTCACTCATCTCTAAATGGCTTTGATCTTGATAGTAGCTGTCTTCAGCAATAATCCCAATTTCTTGGCATCCTAACTCGTTGCAAAGTTCTTTATGAACGGTAGATGCGATGGAACTTTTGCCTGAAGCGGATGCACCCGTGATGGCGATGATAATACAAGATGAGTTTGACATGGAACGTCCTCAAAAACGGAAGGTAAAAATTATTGGGATTATAAAGAAAAAGTCAGCTTAAATTTCAATCGTCTTTTATTTTAATTTTTAAAATTTGTGAAGTACTTCACGGAAATTTTTCCGTTTGCGCGTACGATGTGCCTGCTTTTTATTATTTCATCTAAGTGTTATTTATGAGGAGTCTACAATGAAAATGCAACAAAATTTCTCTCTCAATTTCAACCGCACTTTTAGCTGCAGGTTTGACATCATCTAGCTGTTAATGCTCAAGGGTCGTTTAGTGGTGTACTGTAGATAGACCAATATTCTTTGTAGAAACGACAACGAAAGCCTTTGGCGAAAAAATATGATGTGAAAACCTCATTTATTCGTAACGGTTCAGGCAGTACTTTTGCAAAAGTTGAAGCAGAAAAATAACCCGCAAGCAGACGTTTGGTTTGGTGGTACATTCGACCCTCAAGCACAAGCTGCAGAATTAGGCTTTAATCGAACCTTATAAATCTAAACACATTGATGAAATCGTAGAACGTTTCCGTGATCCAGCGAAAAACCAAAGGACATTATGTTTCTGCAGATTTACATGGGTATCTTAGGTTTTGGTGTGAATACCGAGCGTTTAGCAAAAATTAGGTATTAAAGAAGTACCAAAAATGCTGGAAAGATTTTAACCGATCCTCGCTTAAAAGGCGAAGTGCAAATTGCTGACCCACAAAGTGCGGGTACAGCTTACACTGCGTTGGCTACTTTCGTTCAACTTTGGGGCGAAGAAAAAGCCTTTGATTTCTTGAAAGCATTACATCCAAACGTATCTCAATACACCAAATCAGGTGTCACTCCGTCTCGTAATGCGGCACGTGGTGAAACTGCGGTAGGGTATCGGTTTCTACACGATTACGCACTTGAAAAACGTCAAGGTGCGCCGTTGGAATTAGTGGTGCCTGCGAAGGTACCGGCTATGAGTTAGGTGGCGTGAGTATCTTAAAAGGTGCGCGTAACATCGATAACGCAAAATTATTCGTGGATTGGGCATTATCTAAAAGAAGGTCAAGAGTTAGCATGGAAACAAGGTGATTCTTTACAAATCTTAACCAACACCACAGCGGAACAATCGCCAACTGCGTTTGATCCAAGTAAACTTAATCTGATCAATTATGACTTTGAAAAATACGGTGCAAACAGAACAACGCAAAGCCTTAATTGAAAAATGGGTTCAAGACGTTAAATTAGCGAAATACGTTTAAAGTGCGGTTGAAAAACAGAGAAATTTTGACCGCACTTTTTGCTATTTTTAAACCCACAAGATGGGTTTTGCCACATGATGAGTGCCAACTCATCTTATTTTTATAAAGACACAGGAGTGAACCAATGAAAACTATCTAACGTTGCTTTAGCACTTTCTGGTGTTGCTATTTGGTGGCGTGTTACTGAGCTCACGCATCAGCAGCAGAAGGCCGTTTAGTGGTTTATTGCAGTGCACAAAAATACGATGTGCGAGCAAGAAACCATGGCTTTTGAGAAAATATGGTATCAAAAACCAGTTTTATTCGTGGTGGCACAGGCACAATTTTAGCCAAAAATTGATGCTGAGAAAAGATAACCCTCAAGGGGATGTGTGGTATGGCGGTACGCTTGATCCTCATTCTCAAGCGGGTGAAATGGGCTTACTTGAAGCGTATAAGTCACCAAATCTCGCACAAATTCCTGAGCAGTTTAGAGATCCTGCTAAAATTAAAGGCAACTATTCTTCAGCGATTTATCTCGGTGTATTAGGTTTTGCTATCAATCCTGAGCGTTTGAAAAAGCTTAATTTACCAACACCAAAATGTTGGAAAGATCTAGCCGATCCAGCTTATCGTAATGAGATCCAAGCGGCAGATCCACAAAGTTCTGGAACAGGTTATACTCAGTTAGCGACCTATATCCAACTTTGGGGTGAAGATGAAGCGTTCAAATATCTCAAAGAACTCAATAAAAACGTTTCCCAATATACTAAATCTGGTAACACGGCAACCCGTAATACAGCGCGTGGTGAAACCGCAATCGGAATTGGTTTTTACATGAATATTCTTTAGAGAAAAGCCAAAGGGCACCAGTTGAATTAGTTGTACCTTGCTGAAGGTACTAGGCTATGAAATTGGTGTGAGTATTATTAAAGGTGCACGAAACCTTGAAAATGCGAAAATTATTTGTGGATTGGGCGTTATCAAAAGAAGCGCAAGAGTTAACTGGCAAAAAGGGGAAGCGTATTCTATTTTAACCAATAGCACTGCTGAGCAATCGCCTTATGCGTTGATTTTAAATCCATTAATTTAATTAACTATGATTTTGACAAATACGGCTCAAGTGATTTACGTAAACGCTTTGATCTACAAAATGGGTTGATGATGTTAAAATTAGCCAAAATAATGATGTACACTAGCGAAATAATAGCTATTATATTATTTCGCTTTTTACTTTCTTATGCGAGGTTGTATGAACGCAAATAAACTTTCCCATAATCCAATCTGCTAACTTTTTGGATATATATATCCTTGTTAGCATTTTCTATTTCTGCCTTCCCACGCATTTAGATTACGGTTTGTTTGAAAGTACTTCAGGATGAATACTTTAGATGCAATGGGGATGGTCTTCTTTAAATATTAACTTGGGCATTATGGTTTCTTGCCGGTTCTTTGTATACGGTCTTTGATGCCGCTTCTTAAATTACCGACAGATACGCAAGCGAAAGCAGAGCTTATCTTGTTGACCGCATGGCGACATTGTTTATCTTATCAGTGCGACAGTGTATAAAGTCAGCATGGGCTATTCTGTGATTGTGTTACTCGCGGGTTTAACCGCACTGGCTACGTTTTCCTTCGCCAAATTAAAAAGTGATGCAAGGGTGATAAATTTATCATGCCTTCTTTGCTTTGCATTATCTTGCTAATTTTTCTTCTTTATCGTTTATCCAACATTGGCGATCTTTTGTTTCAATGTTCTATGACGGGGATACCTTGCACCGCAACAAGTGATGCGAATTTTAACGCAAAGCTATATTGTACGTGTTATTAGTAACTCGCTATTCTTGTCTGGGCTTTGTGGAATCGTATCAACGGTTTCGGTTTAGCATTTGCGCTTTATACTACGCGTATCGCATCGTAGAACGGCATTTATCGGTAAAAATTTTCTATTTTTGCCAATCGTCACACCGCCATTTGTTGTGGGATTAGGGAGTAACATTAATGCTTGGGCCGTTCTGGTTATGTGACCGAGTTCTTTATCCACAACATTTGGATTTTTCACCAACCATAACTGGTTGTATGGTTTTCAACGGATTGCGATTGCTCAGATTCTTGCATTTTGCTGCCGATTTCATTTTCATGATTTTAGATGGCGCATTAAAATCTGTACATCCCGTCAATTGAAGAAGCGTCTTACACCTTACGTGCAAATCGTTATCAAACATTCTTTACAATATTATTTTTCCCATTATTACGTCCAGCGTTGGCAAACTCATTCTTAATCGTGTTTATCCAATCCTTGCGGACTTTTAGTAACCATTGGTATTGGGCGGTAGCTTTGATGTGATTGCAACACAAATCTACTTTCTATATTGCAGGTTCACAATTAGATTACGCATCAGCAAGTACCTTTAGGTTCGATGTTTTTAATCTTCTCATTAGCGATATTTTATCATTCAATATATTTGGATTGGTAACCGCTCTTATGTGACCGTTTCAGGTAAATCTTATCGTGGTGATGTACAAGATCTTTCCAACCGGCTTTGAAAATATACCATCATTGGTATGCTTGGTTTCTGGGTACTCTTTTAACTTAGCGCTTTATACGGCAGTATTTTTCTACGGTAGCTTTCACTGTGAAACTGGGGCGTGGATTACACCTTAACCTTGAAAAACTATGCTATGTTATTCGGACAAGGCTGAGTGATGGGGCATGGCCATCACTGATTAATACCTTAATTTACGCAGGGAATTGCCGCACCATTGACCGCACTTTTTGGTTTATTAATTGCGTATATTGTGGTGCGTAAAGATTTCCAAGGTAAAAATCTCTTTGAGTTCTTAACCATGCTTTGTTTTGCAGTACCAGGAACCGTTGCAGGGGTATCTTACATTTTAGCCTTTAACAATGCACCACTTTATATTACGGGTACTAGCATTATCGTGATTATTTCAATGGTTATGCGTGATTTACCAATCGGTATGCGAGCAGCAATTGCTGGTCTTAGGTCAACTAGATAAATCACTTGATGAAGCTCTCTTTCTTTAAAAGGTAGCTCGTGGAAAACCTTATGGTATATCGTCTTTACCATTATTAAAACCAGCTTTACTTTCAGCGCTTGGTCACCAGCTTTCGTTCGTGCCATGACGACAGTGAGTGCAATTATCTTCTTAGTGACCGCAGATACTCGTGTGGCAACAGCCTATATCCCTAAACCGCGTAGAAGATGGGTGAATATGCGTTGCTATTGCGTACGGCTCAATCTTAATCGTTGTGATGATGGCAATTATTTTTATTCTTTCGACTGGATTGTCGGTGATACCCGTATTTCCTCGTTCTAAAGCGATGAATTAACTCGTTAAGTTGTAGGTAAATATTATGAGTAATAATGATTTCTTAGTATTAAAAATATCACCAAAGCGTTTTGGTAAAATCCAGTCGTCATTGATAATTTAGATTTAACGATCAAACGTGGCACGATGGTAACCTTATTAGGGGCCGTCAGGTTGTGGTAAAAACCACCGTATTTGCGTTTGGTTGCAGGGTTTAGAAAATCCAACATCAGGTCAAATTTTTATTGATGGCGAAGATGTAACCAAAATCCTCTATTCAAAAATCGAGATATTTGTATCGTTTTCCAATCTTATGCGCTGTTCCCGCATATGAGTATCGGTGATAACGTGGGCTACGGCTTTGAATGCAAGGGCGTTGGCAAAGAAGAGCGTGCTCAAACGTGTAAAAGAAGCTTTAGAGTTGGTGGACTTAGCGGGGTTTTGAAGATCGTTTCGTGGATCAAATTTCGGGTGGTCAACAACAACGTGTGGCATTGGCTCGTGCTTTGGTATTGAAACCAAAAGTCTTACTGTTTTGATGAACCATTAAGTAACTTTGGATGCAAACTTACGTCGTTCAATGCGTGATCCGTGAATTGCAGCAACGTTTAGGCATTACCTCGCTTTATGTGACACACGACCAAACAGAGCTTTCGCTGTATCTGATGAAGTTATTGTTATGCATAAAGGTAAAATTATGCAAAAAGCGCCAGCGAAAGAGCTTTATCTGACCAAATTCTTTTGTTTCTTTAGCAAACTTTATGGGTGAATCCAGTATTTTCGATGGAAAATTAGAAAATGGCGTGGTGGATATTAATGGCTATCATGTGCTTTTAAAAGATGCTGAACAGTTTAATTTACCCGATGGTGTAGCTTAGTGAGTATTCGCCCAGAAAGCAATTTATCTTGCTGCAGAGGGCAGTGATGCCAACGTTGTGAGATTAAAAGTGCGGTCTATATGGGCAACCATTGGGAAGTGGTCGCAAATTGGGCAGGAAAAAGATTTATTGGTGCTGTAAGCCAGAAGATTTTTAATGCCGATTTAAAACAAGCTTATGTAAATTTATCTGATCACGGTATTTTCTTATTGAAGAAAGAGTAGTACAGCGCATAGTGCGGTGAAATTTCACCGCGCTTTTGTGATACAATTAAGGAAGGATTTTCCTTTCTGACTCTGTTACTAAATCGCCCAACCGCCTGCGCATAAGAATGCAACGAGTACGAGTGCAATAATCACGTCCCTACATTTTAAGCGTTTTAATGTCGCCACTCCCGATTCTTCAATCACTAATGCTGCAAAACCTAACATAATACATATTTACAATGTTAGCAGTAAGTACGATAAATACAGTACAGATTAATCCGCTCATCACTGCGAAATCATCGAAATCTAATTTGCTTACATTTGCTTAACATTAATCAAACCAACGTACATTAATGCTGGGGCTGTGCGTATCCTGGCACTAAAGCTAATGGTTGGAAGAAAAAGCATTAATAGGAATAACATACCAACAACGATAGCAGTAATACCTGTTTTACCGCCTGCAGCTGTTCCTGCTGCTGACTCAATATAAACGGCAGCTGGTGCTGTACCGAATAAGCCTGAGAATAAGCTGCTGATTGGGTCTGAAGTTAAAGCTTTACCACCATTGATAATTTGGCCATCCTTATCAGCAAGTCTGCTTGACCAGCAACTGCGCGAATAGTGCCTGTTGCATCAAATACGGCAGTCATCACCAAAGCAAATGCGACAGGCAAAATTGCAGGTTGTAGTGCGCCCATAAGGTCTAATTGTAGAAAGAAATTTTTCACCAAAGGTTGGCATTTTGAAAATCTCTCCGCCAAATTTCCACATTTGGATCAAAAAATTAAACCTACAATAGTGTGTGATAATCCCGCAAAATACCGCCTTTAATTTTTCATCAAGGCCGATAATGGTACTAAACCAATTAAAGGACATCATGACCCAGGAATGAGGTGAAATCGCCTAATTTTTACTGGTAAGCCAACAGTTGCTGACGACTAAACCAACGCCGTTTGCCGCAATTAAGAGTAAAAGAGTCCGATACCAATGCCTGCTCCGTGAGCGATACTGGATGGTAAATTACGCAAGATCCATGCACGGATACCTGTGGCGAAATTAAGGTAAACACAATCCCCATTAAGAATACTGCGCCTAGGGGCAGCACAGGAATGGCAACCTTTTGACCAATTACTAAGCTAAATGCTGTAAAAGCAGTAAGAGAAATTGCCTAACCAATTGCCATTGGTGCATTTGCCCATAAGCCGATTAAGATGAGCCTAACCCAGCTACCAAACAGGTGGCAATAAAGACAGATTCCGCAGGAAAACCTGCAGCACCCTAGCATATTAGGGTACCACGATTACAGAATAAACCATTGCTAAGAAGTGGTTAAACCGCGATAATTTCTTGACGAACAGTTGAACCACGTTGCTCGAGGCTCAAATGTTTTTCTAAAGTTGGCATAGTGTTCCTTAAAGTTGAGTGAAAAATTGAAGTGAATGAGGTGCGCTATTTTACATCATAAAAATAAAGAAGTAAACGTTTGCGTGGGTTTTGTTTTAGGATAAAGTGCGGTCAAAATTATGAATAGTTACGAAATAATCTATTTGCTGATTTTCTCTACAAATGAGACTGCGAGTCAGCAGAAAAAGACTGCTATACTTGTCACGTAACTTGATAAAAATGAAGGAAACAAAATGGCTGATTTTTAATCAAATTTTAACGCCAGGCGATGTAGATGCTGGCATTATCAATACCTAGTAAATGAAATTCCAGAAGGTAGCTGCCATAAAAATCGAATGGAACCGTAAAGTTGCGGCATTCCAATTGAGATCGTGTTGAGCCAGCGATTTTTGCAAAAACCAACTAACTGTGCTTCATTCCACAAACTTTAGATGAAGATGGCGATGAGTTAGATGTGTTATTAGTCACTCGTCAACCATTAGCAACAAGTGTATTCCTTGAAGCTAAAGTAATTGGTGTCATAGAAATGTGTTGATGATGGCGAAGTGGATGACAAAAATCGTTTGTGTTCCTGCGGGAGATGATCGTGATACAGCAATGCGTACGCAATTCATTAGCAGATTTACGGCAAACTTAATTAAACAAATTGGGTTCCATTTCAATAACTATAAAGCGCTTGAAACCCGGCTCAACGAAAGTAACGCATTGGGGCGATGTAGAAGAAGCGAAAAAGTGATTCGTGAGTCTAGTAAACGTTGGAATGATCGTTAATTAATAAACACATTTTATTGTCAAAAGTCCCTGATTCTTTAAGTCAGGGGATTTTTACCAATGAGTTTCAGAAATTTAGATAATAAAAACACCTTTCGGTGCTTGCTTTATTTTAAAAGTGGTGGGTCGTGAAGGATTCGAACCTTCGACCAACGGATTAAAAGTCCGCTGCTCTACCGACTGAGCTAACGACCCATACATGATTTTGTATTTATCTTTTGATTGATTTTAAATGGTGCCCGAAGCCAGACTTGAACTGGCACGCCTCGAAAGCGAGGGATTTTTAAATCCCTTGTGTCTACCGATTCCACCACTCAGGGCAAATTGGAGCGGGAGACGAGGCTCGAACTCGCGACCCCGACCTTGGCAAGGTCGTGCTCTACCAACTGAGCTATTCCCGCATTTATCACTAATCAGCATTGCTGCGTGACAACGGGGCGTATTTTACGGTTTTATAGTCTTGTGTCAAATGAAAAAATAAAAAAAAACTTTGTTTGATTAAAAATAAGACAAAATGATAAAAGTACGGTAGAAAATACCGCACTTTATCTAGAATTAGAGTTTTAGATCATCTAGTAGGCTGCCTTTTGCTGCCTGTAAATATTGGATCATTGACCATACTGTTAAAATGGCTGCGATGTAAAAGCAAGATTATAGCGGCAATTTCCATATAGTTATTGTAACGCCATAATAATCCGCCTAGGGCTAACATTTGTGCGGTTGTTTTCCATTTTCCCCACCAAGAGACAGCGACTTTACTACGCTCTCCGAGTTCTGCCATCCATTCACGTAATGCAGAAATTATAATTTCCCGAGAAATCATAATAATGGCAGGAATCGTAATCCAAAGAGTGTTGATATTCAACAGATGAGAACCAAGGCTGCGACAACCATTACTTTATCCGCAACAGGATCTAAAAAGCGCCAAATCTTGTAGTTTGTTTTCCATTTACAGGCAAATAACCATCAAGCCAATCAGTAACACCGGCAATAAAGAATATGAGATGTAGTAATAAAAAGGGGAGAGATTCGATAGGTAAATAAAATGCAATCACGAAAAAACGGAATCAGGATTACACGAAACATCGTTAGGAAAATAGGAATATTAAATTTCATAGAAATGAACCGCTCTTGGTGTTAGAGATATGCCTATTCTAAAGTATCTAAGAATATAAAAAGCCACATTATATGGCTTTCTTATAAATAATTACGGATTAAAGTTTATCAGCGTTTTTGTTTTTAAAGTATTTTTGCAACGCCTTCAGGGTTATCTTTCATCCCTTCTTTACCTTTTTCCCACTGAGCAGGGCAAACTTCACCGTGATCTTCATGGAATTGTAATGCATCAACCATACGTAACATTTCATCGATGTTACGACCTAATGGAAGATCATTTTACTACTTGGTGACGAACGACGCCATTTTTGTCGATTAAGAATGAAGCGCGTAATGCAACGCCTGCTTCTGGATGTTCAATACCGTATGCTTGAGCAATTTTCGTGTTTTACGTCTGCTGCCAATGCATATTTAACTTGGCCGATACCACCATTTTCAGTTGGGAGTGTTACGCCATGCATTGTGAGTGAATTGAGAGTCGATAGAAACACCAACTACTTCTACGCCACGTTTTTTTGAATTCTTCATAACGGTGGTCAAATGCGATTAACTCAGAAGGGCAAACAAAGGTAAAGTCTAATGGGTAGAAAAAAAGATTACTGCAGCTTTTCCAGCAATGTGTTTTTAAAGTTGAAGTTATCAACGATTTCGCCATTGCCTAATACAGCAGATGAAGTAAAATCTGGTGCTTGACGGGTTACTAATACCATAGTCATAATTCCTATATAAAGTTAAGTTAAAGTTTTGCCACACAAAAATAGCGGCGCGGTTCTATTTGAAACGCTGACATTTTTATACTCGATTTTATCTATTAAAGCAATTAATCTTATCTAAAAATAAGGTGGAAATATGCAACAACACAATCTATCAACAACATTTGTCCATGCTGGGCGTAAAAAAACGCTTTTTCACAAGGATCCGTAAACCCCTGTTTTCAGCGAGCTTCTTCATTAGTATTTGACAGTATTGAAGATAAAAAAACACGCTACTCAACATAGAGCAAAAGGCGAATTATTTTATGGCAGAAGAGGACGCTAACACATTTTGCTTTACAAGATTTAATGTGCGAAATGGAGGGAGAGTGCAGGCTGTTATCTTTTATCCCTTGTGGTGCAGCAGCAGTAACTAATTCGATTCTTTCTTTTTGTAAAAACTGGCGACCATGTGTTAATGAGTGGTGCAGCTTACGAGCCAACCCAAGATTTCTGTAATATTGTGCTGAAAAATGCAGATTGATACAACTTATTACGATCCTCTTATTGGTGCTGATATTGCAACGCTTATTCAACCGAATACAAAAGTACTTTTCTTGGAAGCACCGAGTTCTATCACAATGGAAATTCCCGATATTCCGACTATTGTGAAGGCTGCAAGAAAGGTGAACCTAATATTGTGATTATGATTGATAATACTTGGTCGGCAGGGTGTTCTATTTAAAGCGTTAGAGCATGATATTGATATTTCTATTCAAGCGGGGTACAGAAATATTTAGTGGGGCATTCTGATATCATGATTGGTACTGCCGTTGCGAATGCGCGAACTTGGGATCAACAGAGAACATTCCTATTTAATGGGGCAGATGGTGGATGCTGATTCTGCTTATACGACCGCTCGTGGTATTCGTACATTGGGTGTACGGTTAAAAACAACATCAGGAAAGCAGTATTAAAGTAGCAAAATGGTTGAGTGAGCAACCCAGAGTAAAAACTGTGTACCATCCAGCTTTACCGAGTTGCCCTGGTCATGAATTCTTTTTACGAGACTTTTAGTGGTAGCAGTGGCTTTATTTTCTTTTGAATTAACTAAGCGATTGACATCAGAACAAGTCTCAAATTTTCATGGATCATTTTCAACTGTTTCACTATAGGCTTATTCATGGGGAGGATTTGAGTCTTTAATTCTTTGTAATCAACCAGAAGAAATTTGCACATATTCGTCCAAATATTAAACGTAACCTTACAGGTTCATTAATTCGTGTGCATATTAGCTTTTGAAGATGTAGATGAATTGATTGCAGATTTAAAAGCTGGATTTGAGCGAATTGCCTAAAAGTGCGGATAAAAACAATGACCTGTTTTACACAGGCATTTTTATAGGATTATTTTTGTTCTGACACTAAGCCAACTTTCGAGACCGTCAGCAAAAATGTACTGAAGTCCGATAATATCTACTTGGATATTTTTTTCCCTTGTTGCAAGTGTGGACGAATTTGAGAAAGCACAGCTTCTTCAGTTGTTGATAATGTTACTGTTTCGCTAGCTTTTGGTGCAATTGTTTTTCCAAATTGTAATACTGGAAGATTTTGCTACATAGAATGGGTTGGTTATTTTTCTTTATAAACAGTTAACCATTGCGCTTCTAAAATAGCTTTATCGCTTAAGTTTTGTAATTTCACTAAGTGATAGAAAAACGATTTTTAAAATCATCTGTTACAGAAACATTCGTTACTTTTTACATTCGCAACTTTTTAGAAACTCTGCATTTGCTTGAGTGACTAAATCATCAGTTTTACTTGAGGGTTGTTGTACTGCTTGTTGAGCCGGTTGAGTTGTTTCTGTTGCTGCAGGTTTTTCTGCTATTTTCTTCTTTATCGTTACAAGCTGTTAATGCAATTGAATCTGCGATGATACTTGCAAAGAGAAAATGATTTATTAAATTTCATTGTAAATTCCTTCATTATATTTTGTTAGTTGAGTTGTACTCATTTTTAATGGGCTCAATTATAGTCCATGTGAACCTCTTACGGCTGTCTTTTTATTTTTGAAAGTTCATAGAAAGTTGTTTTATTATACTTTTCATTTTCCTTGATAAGTAGAGAAGTACAATGAAACATATTCATATCTTAGGTATTTGTGGCACATTTATGGGCGGCGTGGCGATGATTGCTAAACAAATGGGCTATCACGTGACGGGTTCCGATACCAATGTTTACCCTCCAATGAGCACTTTTTAGAAGAGCAAGGTATCGAGATTATTCCAAATTATGATGTTGCACAATTACAACCAGTGCCTGACATGGTAATCATTGGTAATGCGATGAAAGCGCGGTAATCCTTGTGTGAGAATATGTGTTGGAAAAATAATTTGAAATACACATCTGGTCCTCAATGGTTACGCATGATCATTTTATTACGCGATCGTTGGGTATTGGCAGTTTCTGGTACGCGCATGGGAAGACAACTACAACAGGCATGCTAACGTGGATCTTAGAACAAAAATGGCTTAAAAGCCAGGCTTTTTTTAATTGGCGGGAATTGCCGGTAATTTTTGGCATTTCAGCTCGTTTAGGGAGACAGCCCTTATTTTTGTTATTGAAGCTGATGAATATGATACAGCTTTCTTTGATAAACGTTCAAAATTTGTCCATTACAATCCGCGTACACTTATCGTAAATAACATTAGTTTTGATCATGCAGATATTTTTGATGATCTTAAAGCGATCCAACGCCAATTTCATCATATGATTCGAACCATTCCGGCAAGTGGCTTGGTATTAAGTTCGGCGAGTGAACAAAGTGCAAAAGAAACTTTTGGCATTGGGATGTTGGTCACAACAACAATTTTTAGAGCAAAAAGATAATGAGTGGTTTTGCTGAGACGTATTACAAATGATGCCTCACATTTTGCGGTCTTCCATCATGGTGAAAAAAGTGGCAGAAGTAAAATGGAATGTAGTCGGGACAACATAATATGCATAACGCTTTAATGGCGATTGCTGCTGCTCATCATGCGGGTGTATCTATTGAAGATGCGTGTAAAAGCATTAGGGATCTTTTGTAAATGCTAAACGTCGTTTAGAAGTAAAAGGCGAGAGTTAATGGCATCACCGTTTATGATGATTTTGCTCATCATCCAGAGGCTATTCTTGCTACGCTAACTGCTTTACGAGATAAAGTGGGTGGTGGAGTGAGAATTCTTGCAGTGCTTGAACCTCGTTCTAACACAATGAAAATGGGTGTTCATAAAGATGAAATTGCGCCTGCACTTGGCCGAGCTGATGAAGTGTTTTATGCTTCAACCAGAACAACTTCCTTGGGAAGTAGCAGATATTGCCAAACCAATGTGACAACCTGCTTATTGGAATGCAAATTTAGAATCGATTAGTCGATATGATTGTCGCTGAGGCTCAAACTACAGATCACATTTTGGTGATGTCTAACGGCAGTTTTGGTGGCATTCATCAAAAATTCTTGATAAGCTAAACAGAAATAATCAAAAGTGCAGTTAATTTAGAAAAATGTTTTTAAGTTGACCGCACTTTTTATTCAGTTGACGTAACATTTATTTTTAATTTGTAATTTATAAAAAGGAATCTTTTGTAGAATGGCTGATCACATATTAAATCACCGATGGATTTTTAGATAATCTGACTGTCATTATTTATCGCTCTGGCTTTGTGATAGCGGCGTTTGGCTATTACTTGCTATGAGGTTTGGTATCCAGATTTTATCGCTCACATTTATATTAATTGCGGCAACTTGCTGTGCCTCTTCATTACATATTTATCTCAAATCCTTCCGTGCTTTTTCAATTTTGCTACGTGGATAGGGATTACTTTTTATATTAATCATTATCCCTTTTGGCTCTTGGCGGTGCGTTGCCACTTTAGGTGGTTTGTGTTTTAAAGAATATTTTTGTTTCCGCGTGCCTTTGCTAAATTTGCAGCCGATATTTGCTGACTTTGCTTGTGGTTTTCAGTAGGGTGTTAAATAATCTTATCTGCATTACGTATTTTTCTATTATTTCTGGCGTATTACTTTTTAGTTTTAGCGATACAAAAATGGCGAATGCCTTTGCATTTTGATATTGGAGATAAAAACTAAAATATCAAATTTAGAAAAGAAAAATGACCGCACTTTTATGTGCGGTCATTATTTAGAAAAGGTTTATTTAGCTAAACATTCCATGTAACTATCTGCAGTAGATTGCAAGAATGTTGCATAAAATTTTTGCCTAAATTGACTTTATCATCAATTGGGTCGAGTTGTCCTACATTGACTTTAGTATTTTTGAGCTAAAGATTCAATCACTTTTGGCGTAAATTGTGGTTCTGCAGAATAAGCAATTTACTTTATGTTCTGCGATTTCTTCTTTAATGTGCGCTAAAAGTTTTTGCACCTGGCGCAACTAATGGATTGATGGTGGAAAGTAACCCGTTTGTTTTAAACCATAAGCATCGTTGAAATAACCATAAGCATCGTGGAAAACGTAGAAACCTTTATCTTTAACATTCGCAAGTTGTGCACGTGATTTTTCCACCTTGTTCTGCCAAAGTGCGGTTAAAATCTGAAAGATTTTGTGCAATTAAATCTTTTTATCTGGGAATTGTGCAGTTAATTTATCCGCTACTTTTTGTGCAACAATTTTGCTGATCGCTGGAGAATACCAAACGTGCCAGTTTGTTGTTAAACCTTCGTCATGTGATCATGGTGATCGTGGTCACTGAGCGTGTCGTGATGTTCATGCTCGTGCTTATGATCATGGCCGTGTTCATGTTCGTGATCGTGTTTATGTTCGTGTTTGTGCTCATGTTCATGTTTATGATCGTGATCGCCATCTTCATGGAAATGCTCGTGGTGAGCTTTACTTAATAAAGGTTCTACATCAGCAAGATCTGCAATGGTAATCACTTTTTACGTTCAATTTGGCTAATTGGTTTGTCTAAAAATGAATCAACATCCTCACCAATCCATACAACTAAATCTGCAGATTTTACTTTTTGAATATCAGATAATTTCAAATTGTAATCATGCGGAGAGGCTCCAGCAGGAACAAGGACTTGTGTACCAGTTACGCCATCTGCAATAGATGAAACAATAAAAGCCTAAAGGTTTTACTGATGCCAATACATCGGCATTCGCCATCATTGGCGCACTTAAAGTGCAGCAGAAATGGCGCTAATTTTTAAAAGTTTTTCATATTTCTGTTTCCTTACTTGTTAGTAATAATTCTCAAAGGGAAAAAGACTACGCCTTTTTATATAAATTGCAACGATTTTTATAGGGAGCACGAGGGAAAAATTTTTCATTTTCAAAGTAAATAGGTTTCATTCGATAAAAAAATGCACATTTATCGTCAATGTGCATTTTTCAAAGAGGTGATTAAGATTTTTCTTTAGTAATTTATCTATTACACGAGAAACCGCAAAAACCAAAGGTTGCTGTAATCATCGTGGCTGCACCAAACCCATTTGCGCAATTCATTGTGGCAGAAATAGAACAACCTTCTGTCATTTGTGGGAATATTAGAGGTTGTGTTGAAAATACCGCATCGATACTAAATTTGCGTTTTGGGATTTTTGGCTAAAAATTGTAATCCTTGCGTAAAAACCAGCCGCACTTTAGCGAGCAGCGGATCTTGAATGGTTTTACTAGAGATCGGCAATTTGAATTTGGGTTGGATCAGTTTGACCGCCAGCACCACCAATAGTAATCACATTAATTTTTGTTACGTTTACAATAAGCAATCAGCAGACGCTTTTAGTTTTCACATTGTCAATGGCATCAATGACATAGTCATAGCCTCGGTTGAGGTAATCCGATTGATTCTCTGGCGATATAAAGTCATCAATAATGCTGACGGTACATTCTGGGTTAATTAATTTTACTCGCTCTGACATGACTTCAGTTTTTGGTTTTGCCGATTGTGCCGCTCATCGCAGGAAGTTGGCGATTGATATTCGTGACGCAAATATCATCCATATCAATTAATGTAGAGCTCACCAATGCCTGAACGTGCTAGGCCTCTACGACCCAGAACCCGACGCCATCCAATGCCTATTGCGCAAATATGGGATTGGCGTAAGCGCGCGAGTCCATCAGGTGTATAAAGTCGACCAATACCGCCAAATCGCTGTTCATAATTGTCCAGTGGCGCCATTATTGCAACATCCATACTCGGCCATAGTGTTTTTGATAATCCTGCAATATGACCCGCTTGATCACCAATGCCACGATATAAGTCAAAGTGGTGACCTTTTACTGCACCGCCCACATCAAGAGCAACCATTAAATGTAATTTATGTGTGCCAAAAGCCAGTTCCGTTATTATCGATGTCAGGCACTTCGACTAAAAGAACAGTACCAGATGGTACAACGCTACGATCTGATGCTACTGAAAGCCATTGGTACCAAGTGGTACGCCTGCAGAACCTTTCACTTTGCCACTCGGATCATTTTTGAAGAATACATAGAAGAATTGACGTTCTAACAAACTTTGTACACGAGAGGATTACGATTTGTCCCCATTCACGGAGTGCTTGAATAGACATTTTCTCTTTTGGTACTTCGCCATCTTCAACTAATAAACGCCCAACAGCTGTGTAAGGAAAAGCCATTTTTGTCCCTGCATAAGCAGAAGTAATTAAGGTTACCATCACCAAAATCTACATAACCACTGCCTTGTACCCCAAGTAAAAAGTTCTCTAACATGGAATCACTATACGCTAATTCTAATCCTTGACCTGCTAATGCACCGGCGTAGAATTTGTGCACGGCTAAAACGTTTGTTGCTGGCATACGATAAATTGGATTTTTGGAATTGACCTTGCGGTGAACGGCGTGCATGAAGGACAGGAGAGTAGTAGCCTGTCATCAAAAACATTTTGATATCCATCGAACCCACGCATAATTTGCGGGTTAATGCCAAATTTAGAAAGCTCACTTTACATTGGCGCCAGACAGCACCCAATTCGTAATTTTTCATAGTTGCCATAGAAACGATCAGATAGTTTGCTTGAATAACTTTTGTACATTTGAAAGTTGATGTTAAAAATCACCCTGATTAATGACCGCACTTTTGGTTTTTCGAGCTTGAGAAAACTGGCATAAACACAGCTATGTTGATAATTACGACCCGAATATTTTGCAGCAAATTGTTGAGGATCAGCTGCCGATTTTGAGGTGAGTGGGGAATTTGAGTTTTTGTTGTATTAGAAGAACCACAGGCAACTAAAAGTGCAGTTGTCACTGCAATAGAAAAATGTTTTAATGAGAAAAATTTTCAGAACTGACATTTTTAATCCCAAAAGTAAAGCTTAAATAAGGCTGCATACGCTTATCAAAAATCCTTCAAAACGACCAGTGTTATTTAGTCAAGCTGATTAATAAAAACTCACATTGAACATTTTATTAACAAATGAAAACATAAACTTTTAGTTTTAATTCTTGCAAAAATATTAATAGCGTATAGTGCACCACATCAGACGCGGGGTGGAGCAACTTTGGTAGCTCGTCGGGCTCCATAACCCGAAGGCCGTCGGTTTCAAAATCCGGCCCCGCAACCAACAAATTCAAAGCCCTGATTTAAGAGAAATCAGGGGCTTTTCTTTCTGAGTTTAACTCGCAATGATGATCTCAATTAGATCATCTTTTTCTATGCTATAATCCCTCAAAATTTTTCAAAACCGATGCCTAAATGGAAACAATTATTTGCAACGACTCTCGTGGCTTTGAAGAGTATTAAAGTTGAACTCACTGAACTTGGCGCGCAAGAGGCAAAAAGTGGTTCAAGGTGGCGTTCATTATCAAGCAGATGACAGAAACTTTATACCGCACTTTTGCTTTGGTCACGCCTTGCTTCACGCATTTTTATTTCCTTTGATTAGACCAAAATTTACAGTAGATTTGGATCTTTATGCAGCTGTTTCAAGTTTTAATTGGTTAGCGCAATTTGATGAACGAGTTACCTTCTTTTGTCGATTTTAATGGAACCAACCAAGAAATTCAGTCATACTCAATTTGGTGCGATGCGCGTTAAAGATGGGAATTGTCGATTACTTTGAACGTCAAGGTAAAAACTCGCCCTGATGTAGATAAAATTCAGCGGACGTACGTATCCATTCTTATTTGAACTGTGACAAATTTGGTGATTTCTTTAGATTTAAGTGGAGAAGCCATTACATTTGCGAGGTTATCGTGAGAGATGCTGGTCAAGCGCCCTTACGTGAGAACTTTAGCGGCTATGATTGTTATGCGTTCAGGGTTGGCAAGCGGGTTCTCCATTAGTAGATCAATGTGTGGTTCTGGCACGCTTTAATTGAAGCGGCACAAATAGAAGCCAAAAATTGCTGCAACTATCGTTTACATTGGGGTTTGATTTTTGGAAAGCGCATAATCAATCTGCTTGGGAAAAAAGTAAAAATGAAGCGATTTAGATTAGAAGACGTGAAATTTCAACCGCACTTTTATGGATTTGACCTCGATCACCGCGTATTAAAAAAGGCGCAGAAGAATGCACAAAAATGCAGGGTGTTTCACATTTAATTCAATGGCAACAAAGGTGATGTTGCAGCGTTGAAAAAAATCCTCAGTTTAAATGAAAGTCTGGTACGGTTATCTGTAATCCACCTTATGGGAACGTTTAGGGAACAACACCAACTTTAATCGCGCTCTATTCTGTATTTGGGGCAGAGACTTAAAAAGAATTTTTGCGGTTGGAATGTTTCTGTTTTTAGTAGCGAATCCACATTGCTTGATTGTTTGAGGAATGCGTGCAGCCGACAGTTTAAAAAGCAAAAATGGCCACTAGATTGTGTGCAGAAGAATTATCAAGTTTCAGAACGAAAATCTGACGAAATTACAGCTGAAAATGAACTGGGAATTTAACCGTACTTCGGAGGTGGCAGACCGATTTTTGCTAATCGATTACAAAAATATTAAGAAAATTAGTAAATGGGCAAAAGCAACAAAGGATTAGACGCTTATCGTTTATATGATGCCGATTTGCCTGAATATAATTTAGCCGTCGATCGTTACGTAGATTACATTGTTGTGCAAAGAATATGCAGCGCCGAAAAATATTGATGAAAAATAAAAGCGCGTCAACGTTTATTAGATGCTGTTACTGCAACTTTGCACGTTACAGGTGTCGAGAACAAACAAGTTGATCCTCAAAGTTCGTCAGGAAACAAAAAGGGTACTAACCAATGTCAGAAATTAGCCAATAAAGGTGAATACTTTTATGTGAATGAATATAGCGCGCAACTTTGGGTAAATTTGACAGATTATTTAGACACTGGATTATTCTTGAATCACCGTTTAACAAGAAAAATGATTGGTGAGTTGGCAAAAGGTAAAGATTTCTTGAACTTAGTTTGCTTATACAGGTTCTGCACACTGTTCATGCGGCACTTGGTGGCGCTAAATCGATCAACGACCGTTGATATGTCCAATACTTATCTTAATTGGGCGGAGCAAAATCTTATTTTGAATGATATTGAAGGTAAACAACATAAATTAATTCAAGCAGATTGCCTTCAATGGTTGAAAAATGTGATCGTCAATTTGATTTGATATTTGTGGATCCACCGACGTTTTCAAATTCTAAACGTATGGAAGAGAGTTGGGATGTTCAACGAGGATCATGTAAATTGATGAGCAATTTAAAACGAGTTTTGTTTGAATAATGGCATAATTGTTTTTCTCGAATAATAAAGCGTGGATTCAAAAATGAATTTAGTTGCGTTGGAAGAATTAGGTTTTAGAAAGTGCGGTAGAAATTTCGCATAAAACGTTTACCGCTAGATTTTTGAACGTAATAAACAAATTCATAATTGTTGGATGGATTCAACATATATAATGATTTTACCAAGTTGTAAAAATAGTCGATAGTGAATTTTAAAACAAACTGAATAAAAACTATCGACTCAAACATTTTTCAAAAAGTGCTAGACACGGTTTTATGAAATCATGAATATAGCGCCTCCGCAACGGCAGCAACGCGTTCGTAGCTCAGTTGGATAGAGCGTTGGCCTCCGGAGCCAAAGGTCGCAAAGTTCGAATCTTGTCAGGCGCGCCAGGTCAAATAACCATCAGTGCTGAAGAAGGTATCTGATCAGATTCCACATGGGTTCCCGAACCCATGAAGCCAACCCATTCATTCGCAAGATTTGATCGGTAGCGTAGCTTTGGTAAAATTGGTTTAACTGCGGTCGGCCCAAATCATCCCGCCAGACCACCGTATTTGCCTTTAACAACATATCACAACCCAGCGGCACGGTTTATTTGATCATCAAAAATACCACCAGTCCAAAAGCCAACCAGCACCACCATTAATAATATTATCAGAACTGGAACTGAAGAGCTGATCGCGTCAGATTGAACGGGCGAAGGCCAACAAGGCGTAAATGAACGGTGCGGCGGCGTTTGCTCGCTGACAGAGTGGCGGACGGTGAGTAATGCTTGGAATCTACTATGGAGGGATAACGACGGGAAACTGTCGCTAATACCACAGAATCACATTAAAGTGTGTAGACTCTGCAAGGTCAGCACGCCATGAGATGAGCCCAAGCGGATTAGAAGCGGTAAGTAAAGGGCCTGTCCGCGCGATCCTAAATATCTGAGAGATGGCCAGCCACATCTGGGAAACCTGAGACAAACCTGACCGCGAGGCAGCAGTGTGGGGAATATTGCAGTCTGGGGAACCTCGGGCGCGCGTGAATGAAGGCCCCCAAGCAAAAGTTCGGTATTGGCAGCGAGGCACAGCACAGCACACAGGAAGCCACCCGGCCAGCAACCTGTGCCAGCAGCCGCGGTAATACGGAGGGTGCACAACGGAATAACTACAAAAAGGGCACAGCAAGGTTAGTCAGAAAAAGCTCTCCCAGTTAACCCAGAAATTGCATCAACTTAGTGGCACCCAGGAGGCCCAGGAGGAATCACGTGGTGGTGAGATGAGGCACTGGCAAGGCAGCCCTTTGGAGCCCATCACTGTCATGTAAGGAAAGCGTGGGGAGCAAACAGGATTAGAGCACTGGTAGTCCACGCTGAATGTTGTCGATTTAAGATTGGGTTAAAGCTTGTTCAAAGCATTTGATAATCAGAGTACGGTGTTTAAACTCAAACGACCGACGGGCCCACGCGGTGGAGCGGTTTAATTGATGCAAAACGGTGAACTACCCACCTTGAGACCAGATATGAGCCGAACCATGGTTAGATACCGTGTTGTGAAATGTTAACGAGTGGCAACCTTTATCCTCGCCGATCGGTCGGGAACCGCCAGCGACAAACTGAGAAGTGCATGACGTCGTCACCGCGGCCCGCTGAGCAGCAATGGCGTATACAGAGGGTGGCGATGCCGCTAGTGAGTGCCAACCGTCCGGATTGAGTTCGCAACCCGACCCGCAGCTCGGAATTGCGGCATCCAACTGCAATGCGGCGAATACGTTCCCGGCTTTGTACACACCGCCCGTCACACCCAGTGGGAGGAAGTTGTACCAGAAGATAGCTTAAATCCTTTTGGGAGGGCGTCACCAGTTTTCATGATTCATGACTGGGTGAAGTTCATGTAACCGTAAACCGGCATGGATCACCAAAGACGCGATTGACGGAGAAGGCAGCCCAGTGCTGGCGCACCTGATGCGGTGAGGTCAGTGTCTGTCCACGACCACCACCTGAGAGAGCATGCATGACCAGACAAATGGAAGAGTAGCTCAGTCGAAGCGTCGTTCTGGCATTTGTCAAAGTGTCTGATCCCGCGACCTCAACACCACTTGTCACCGCGGCAACGCCATCAGTTTATCAACGAAGATAATTGAAAGTTCAGATCAACTTTGCTCCCAAAATCTCCAGAAGTCCAGAAAACGAAGTGAAAAGAGAACTGAAGGAAACCTAAACCTGTATAAAATCTTGATTGAACAAAAGCTTAAATCAGTTTGAGCACTGAGTTGGCCACTTGCTGCACAAGGTGGGACGTTGATCAAAGACCCAAGCCAACCCAAGATATCCGAATGAAACCGAAGATGAAGAACTACCAGTCCATAGGAAGAGAAAACCAAGGAACTGAAACATCTGCAATTCTATAGAAAAGAAATCGAGATTTCACAAAGAAGTTTTGAAAGATCACAAATGAAGAGAGGAGAATAAGTTTGGGAAGTTTAGCAATATCCATGGCACTAAGTTAACGCGAGAAGGGCACGGATATCCCGTCGGAAGACATCCCAGCACAACATCCTGATTGATCCCAGAACCAGCCCAGAAGGCGCGCGAACCGAGTGGCGAAGAACCGAAACCGTACGTTCAGCATAAAGACCGCACCGGCAAAACACGACTTGAGATTTGAAGAAAGAACGAAATGGTCGCAGCGAAACCGAGTCTTAACTGGCTCAGTTGCAGCGCGCAGGTGAATCTGTTCCTGGCGGTGCCAGCTGCGGTCAATTAACTGAAGACCAACCAGACCACGCGAAAATTAGCGGATGACTTGTGGCTGCGTGAAAGGCCAATCAAACCGGGAGATAGCTGGTTCTCCCGAAAATCTATTTAGGTAGAGCCCAGAGCGACACCTTTGGGGGTGAGCACTGTTTCGGCTAGGGGTCCATCCCGGATTACCAACCCGATGCAAACTACGAATACCAAAAGAGTGATACTCAGGAGACACACGGCGGGTGCTAACGTCCGTCGTGGGAGGGGAAACAACCGCAGACCGCCAGCTAAGGTCCCAAAGTCTATATTAAGTGGGAAACGAAGTGGGAAGGCTTAGACAGCTAGGATGTTGGCTTAGAAGCAGCCATCATTTTAAAAGAAAGCGTAATAGCTCACTAGTCGAGTCGGCCTGCGCGGAAGATGTAACGGGCTGAAATATAGCACCGAAGCTGCGGCATCAGACGTAAGTCTGTTGAGGTAGGGAGCGTTGTGTAAGCGGATGAAGGTGTTGAGAAGCATGCTGGACGTATCACAAGTGCGAATGCTGACATAAGTAACGATAAAACGGGTGAAAAACCCGTTCGCCGGAAGACCAAGGGTTCCTGTCCAACGCGTTAATCGGGGCAGGGGTGAGTCGGCCCCTAAGGCGAGGCTGAAAGCGTAGTCGATGGGAAACAGGTTAATATTCCTGTACTGGTAAAGCTGCGATGTGGGGACGGAGAGGTTAGGTTATCAGCACTGTTGGATATGTGCGTTTAAGTTGTAGGTGGGAAGTTTAGGCAAATCCGGACTTCCCTTAACACTGAGAGATGATGACGAGGCTCTACGGAGCTGAAGTAACCGATACCACACTTCCAGGAAAAAGCCACTAAGCTGACAGGTTTTATACTAAACCGTACTGAAAACCGACACAGGTGGTCAGGTAGAGAATACTCAGGCGCTTGAGAGAACTCGGTGAAGGAACTAGGCAAAAATAGCACCGTAACTTCGGGAGAAGGTGCGCCGGCGTAGATTGTAAGGGCTAGCGCCCTGAAGGTTGAACCGGTCGAAGATACCAGCTGGCTGCAACTGTTTATTAAAAACACAGCACTCTGCAAACACGAAAGTGGACGTATAGGGTGTGATGCCTGCCCGGTGCTGGAAGGTTAATTGATGGTGTAATCGAAAGAGAAGCTCCTGATCGAAGCCCCAGTAAACGGCGGCCGTAACTATAACGGTCCTAAGGTAGCGAAATTCCTTGTCGGGTAAGTTCCGACCTGCACGAATGGCATAATGATGGCCAGGCTGTCTCCACCCGAGACTCAGTGAAATTGAAATCGCCGTGAAGATGCGGTGTACCCGCGGCTAGACGGAAAGACCCCGTGAACCTTTACTATAGCTTGACACTGAACATTGAATTTTGATGTGTAGGATAGGTGGGAGACTATGAAGATGATACGCCAGTATTGTTGGAGTCGTCCTTGAAATACCACCCTTTAACGTTTGATGTTCTAACGAAGATTACGAAACGTGGTCTCGGACAGTGTCTGGTGGGTAGTTTGACTGGGGCGGTCTCCTCCCAAAGAGTAACGGAGGAGCACGAAGGTTTGCTAATGACGGTCGGACATCGTCAGGTTAGTGCAATGGTATAAGCAAGCTTAACTGCGAGACAGACAAGTCGAGCAGGTACGAAAGTAGGTCATAGTGATCCGGTGGTTCTGAATGGAAGGGCCATCGCTCAACGGATAAAAGGTACTCCGGGGATAACAGGCTGATACCGCCCAAGAGTTCATATCGACGGCGGTGTTTGGCACCTCGATGTCGGCTCATCACATCCTGGGGCTGAAGTAGGTCCCAAGGGTATGGCTGTTCGCCATTTAAAGTGGTACGCGAGCTGGGTTTAGAACGTCGTGAGACAGTTCGGTCCCTATCTGCCGTGGGCGTTGGAGAATTGGTTGGGGCTGCTCCTAGTACGAGAGGACCGGAGTGGACGCACCACTGGTGTTCCGGTTGTGTCGCCAGACGCATTGCCGGGTAGCTAAGTGCGGAAGAGATAAGTGCTGAAAGCATCTAAGCACGAAACTTGCCAAGAGATGAGTTCTCCCAGATTTAAAATCTGTAAGGGTTGTTTAAGACTAAGACGTAGATAGGTGCGGTGTGTAAGGATGTGAGTCGTTGAGCTAACGCATACTAATTGCCCGAGAGGCTTAACTATACAACGCTCAAGTGTTTTTGGGAGCTAAGCGAAGTAAGAGATGAAAAAGCGAAGCCAAAATAAAAGTAGAGCGGAAATGAATTAAAAGACTAAAATAAAGAAAAAGTCAATATAGAAGACTCAATAGAAAGAAAATCAGATTCAGCTTGTAGCCAATAAGAACGAGTGAAAGGTCGAGTAAGGGCTAAGTAGCGAAAGATAAAAGAGAGAAGACAAGTTATCAAAGAATTATCCTGGCGGCGATAGTGCGGTGGAACCACCTGACACCATACCGAACTCAGAAGTGAAACGCTGTAATGCCGATGGTAGTGTGGGGCATCCCCATGGAGTAGAAAGCACCGCCAGGTTACCAAATACGAATTTAGATTAAATAAAAATCAGAAGAACCCCAGTTGAACTATGGGGTTTTTGTTTTTAGAATTTATTTAAAGAAAAGGATTAAAGTAGAGAATAGGGTACTTTGTTCATAGACTAAGTTTTTATGTATCGCCTCATAATATAGTCTTAATAAATATACCTATTTCTATATCATTTATAGTTTTGATTTCTATATATTTTCAAATAGACTTTATATACTCATTTCTAATCTCATCCATTATGCTTAAAATTTTAGACGAAATAACTTCAAGTATTATTGCTGACCCTCAAAATAAAGATTTTACAGAACGTAGAATTTTTACCTTTATTTTTCGGCGCCTAAACAGCTCGAATTAACATTGTTGGTCAAGCTCTGGGTTGGAGTGCTGAGCAAACTCGTTTATATTGGAATGATAAAAGCGGTGATCGTCTGCGAGATTGGCTAGGTGGATTACGATTATTTTTATAATTCTGAGATGTTTGCGGTTCTTCCCATGGATTTTTATTATCCTGGAAAAGGTAAATCTGGTGACTTACCACCTCGTCAAGGTTTTGCCGAAAAATGGCATCCAATGATTTTAGAGCATCTACCAATAGTTCAGCTCACTATTCTTATTGGGCAATATGCACAGAAATATTATTTACCTGAAAATAAAGATAATGTAACTGACACTGTTAAAAATTATAGTCAATTCTTACCGCACTTTATGCCTCTTGTGCATCCTTCTCCACGTAATCAGCTTTGGATAACAAAGAATCCTTGGTTTGAAGAACAAGTTATTCCTGAATTACAAATTTTAGTCAAACAGATAATTAATAAAGACTAAGTTTTTCATTTCTTACGCCCACATAGTAATAACAATCTCTGTTACTTTATGGATATAATAAAGCCTGTACTGCACAGGTTTTTATAACGATAATAATGTCTTAGGAGATTTGATGAAAAATCTCAAATATTTTGCTCAGAGTTATGTTGATTGGGTTATTCGTCTCATGCGTCTTCGTTTTTCTCTTTTAGGTGTGATGATTCTCTGGTTTTAAAGCACTTGTACTCAGATTTTATTTAGTCTATTTATTGATCATCGGATCTCTTGGGTAGATATTTTTCGTTCGGTAACTTTTTGGTTTACTCACCGCGCCTTTTGTTATTTATTTTTACTTTATTGGTCGAAAAACTTGAACATTCTCCGCCTTGATCTTTCTAGCTCGGCTAATCGGTTGGAAAATGAGGTCGCCGAGCGAATTGCTGCTCAGAAAAATTATCTCAAGCATTGGAAAAGTTGGAAAAATAGCCGTGATAAAAGCACCTTTACTTTGCCAACAATAAGTCACGAATTGCGCACGCCATTGAATGGGATTGTGGGCTTAGCCAGATTTTACTTGATGATGAATTGGACGATCGCCAGCGTAATTATTTAAAAACTATTAACATAAGTGCGGTTAGTCTAGGCTATATTTTTAGCGATATTATTGATTTGGATTGATGCTAGCCGAATTGAATTAAATCGACAGCCAACAGATTTCCCTGCCTCGATTAAACGATATTTATAATTTTGCTAGTTTCCCCTGCTAAACATCTTATCTTTAGAGCTTGGAACCCAATTTGCCCAATTGGCTGAATCTTGATCGTGTGCGCTTGAGCCAAATTTTGTGGAATTTAATTAGTCAATGCGGTGAAGTTTACAGATCAGGGAAATATTATTCTTAAAAATCATGAGAAATATCAGGATTGTTACCATTTTATTGTGAAAGATACGGGAATGGGGATTTCGCCTGAAGAACAAAAACATATTTTTGAAAATGTATTAGTCAAGTGAAAGAAAGTCGCCAGCAAAGTGCGGGTAGTGGCATTGGGTTGGCTATTTCTAAAAATCTCGCTCAGTTAATGGAAGGGGATTTAACGGTTGAAAGTGAACGAGGAAAAGGCGCTACTTTCCATCTTACTCTCCACGCTCAAGAAATTTCTGAAAAGAATCAATTAAGAAAAATATTCCATCCTTGACCATCTCTTTTAGTGGAAGATGTTGATCTCAATATTATGGTTGCAAAACCATTTTTGAAAAACTAGGGCATCAGTGTTGATGTTGCGACAAATGGCAAGCAGGCGATTACTTTATTTGAGCAAAATGTTTACGATATTTTTAGTTGCTAGATATTAAAATTACCAGATATGAGTGGTTTTTGACATCGCCTCAATATTTGCGAGAGAGACTATGAGAACGGTATTTATGATTTTTACCGCCAATGATTGCTTTTACCGCCAATGTTATGCAAAAGTGAGCAGCATATTTAGAAATGGGCATGGATGGCGTATTACGTAAACCGATTTCAATTTCATGATTTACACCATTGTTTGCAGCTAATGCGGATGAAAGCGAATCTATTATAGAAATGAATGATGGTAATGAGCTTTTCAGAACAGTTTGATTTAGCGTTGATTGAAACGCTCGGAAAATCTAACATTTTAGAAAAATTTATCTTTATTCAAACAAACGATGCCAAAATTATCTTGCTCAATTATCAAAAAGATAATATGAAAAGAAACAGAAGATGCCCATAAAATTAAAGGCGCAGCGGCATCGGTAGGTTAAATCATTTACGTCAATTAGCTGGGATACTTTAAAAAGTGCGACTATTCTGATATTTTTAATTGGGAATTGACTGATGAAATTGGAAATCAGTGGTTAGAAGATGTAGCGGATTTAGCTAAATTTTTGTGAATACTAATGAATTTTTATTATGAACAAATAATAATTACATCCAGCAGTTTTTCGAACAATCTACTGGATGTAATTGTTGATATATTAAACTTAAACTTTTCCCCCAATACCTTTAAATTTTTCAACAAATGTGGATATTTTTGGAAAAACACTCTGTAGTGAGGTATTGTGGATTAGTGGGCTCATTTTAGGAAGCGCCTCATTTAAATCTGTACCTTGTTCACTTGCATATCCACGTTGTAATGATACGTTAATATAACGTTTGGCATCTTCAATATTAAGTCCTTCGGTACTTATCAATTCATTGGCTTCTTGTTGTTGCTCTTTTTGGGCAAATTGGAAGAATGACTCAATAATGCCAGCTTTATCGGCAATTTTATCTAAATCAGTTTGATTAATAAAAATCCACAATCAAACTTTCTTTCGCTCGATTTCCAAGGCTGGAGCGGATAATGGCACGAATTTCATCAATAAGCTCAGATTTGTTTTAGTTTTTATTGTGCTCAAATATTAATTCTAAAATGTAATCTAAATTGATTTCTTGGATTTTAATAAATCCACTTCAAACACCACATCGTCCCAATCAATGGTCGATTTTTGCTTTTTCCTCGCCATCTTTTTGACGACGGAGCCAATCCCGAATATCGTTGTAAGTCGAACGGTACTTTTGAATGCTACGTTCGCTTGGCATATCAATAGGTTGCATTTCAGCAAAAGCTTCGTCCGTTAAATAATATTTTTCTTTAAATGCTTCAACGGCTTTTGCATCACTGGTATCGAGCGATTGAAATGCTTGCAAAGCAGCGAACTCATCATAGTTTTTGCAGAATGTTTTCAACCCGCAAATATTCACCAAATAATTTCACAAAAATCTTTCTTGTCTTTTTCCGTTTGAATTACATCTGATCAGGGAAGCGTTCTTGTAACTCTGCAATAACGTCTAAATACCCACGACGGGGCCACGCCAGCATCGGTAAAGCCTTCCATATATTCTTGGTAACTTTTTCCAAAACGACATTGCGCGTATTGATTTACCGAAAAGCGTAATCGCATCAATGGTATCTTGTTCCAAATCACGGAAAGTGACGATATTGCCAAAAACTTTTTGGTGCTGTTATAAATGCGGTTTGTGCGTGAATAAGCTTGAATCAAGCCATGGTAACGCAAGTTTTTATCCACAACAACGTGTTTAAAGTTGGGGCATCAAAACCAGTTAAAAACATTCCAACAACAATCAGTAAATCCACTTCTTTATTTTTGACGCGTTTAGCAAGATCACGATAGTAATTTTGAAACGATTTCGCATCCACATCATAATTGGTGGAAAAATAGCCGTTGTAATCATCAATGGCAGATTTTAAAAATTCCTTAGCCGAGGAGTTCATCGCCTCAACTTCAAAACTTTCATCGACAATATCGCCAATCGCATCTTGTTCTTCGTTTGCCGCAAAAAGAGAAGATTGTTGCAATTTTAAGTGGATTTTTGACCGCACTTTGTAACCGTTTGAATGTTTCTGTAATAGATTTTAGCCGCATCGACACTGCTTACTGCAAACATGGCATTAAAGCCATTGTTACCCGCATTAAAACGATGGGTCTTTTGTTTGAAATTGTCTAAAACATATTGGGCAATTTGCTCGATGCGTTTAGGTTGTAAAAAGGCTTGTTTTCTCGAGTTTTGTTAGCTCTTCAATATTCTTTTTCAGTTTCAATGCTCTTGAATTGTGGCCGTACATCATTGTAATCCACTTTAAATTTCAACACTTTTTCATCACGAATTGCATCGGTGATAATGTAAGAGTGGGAGTTCGATGCCAAAAACACTCCCCGTGGTTTCTGCACCTCAATGCGTTATCTGGGAAGATCGGTGTGCCAGTAAAAACCGAATTGATAGAATTTTTTGAATTTTCTCGTTAAATTTTTGCGCTTCACCAAATTGAGAACGATGACATTCATCAAAGATAAAAACAACCTGTTTATCGTAAATAGGTAATTTATCTTCCGATTTCATTAGGTTATTGAGTTTTTGAATGGTGGTGACAATGATCTTATTGTCGTCTTTTTCGATATTGCGCTTTTTAAACTCCTGCCGTACTTTCCGGAACCATTCACGCTATCTGGTGAAAAACGTTGGTATTCTTTCATAGTTTGATAGTCCAAAATCCTTTCTATCTACTACGAAGAATACTTTTTCAATAAAGTCTAATTCTGTTGCAAGACGTGCGGCTTTAAAGCTGGTGAGCGTTTTGCCTGGAGCAGTGGTGTGCCAAATATAGCCGCCACTCTCGCGATTGCTCCAGCTTTTTTTGCTAAATAAGAACTTTTGATTTTCCATAAAAATACGTTCAGTTGCGGCAATTTGATACGGACGCATAATCAATAGGGTGTCGGAAACATCAAACACGCAGTATTCTACCAACACATTGAGTAAAGTATTCTTTTGCAAGAAAGTTGCTGTAAAAACCTTTTAAATCTTTAATCAGGGTATTTTTGCCGCTGCCCAATTCATTGTGAAGTCGTAGCTGTTCTTATCGCGTTTTGGTAGTATTGGCAAAATAGCGAGTATCCGTGCCATTAGAAATGACAAAAATCTGAATATATTTAAAGAGGGAATTTTCTTTATTGAAACTTTCTTTTGCTATAGCGGTGAATTTGATTAAAGGTTTCCACGAATGGCTACGCCGCGTCAGTTCAATATGCACAAGCGGTAAACCATTGACCAAAAATTGTCACATCATAACGATTGTCATAGCTGCCGGTTTGCTCGAATTGATTGATGACCCGTAGGGTGTTATTGGCAAGATTTTTCTTATTCTAACAAATAAATATTCTGAATACGTCCATTATCAAACACAAAATCATAAATATAGTCATCATGAACTTTGCGGGTTTTCTCAATCAGACTATCACTGGGTTTATCCAAATATTCCTAAAAACGTCGCCATTCTGCATCAGAGAAAAACCACATTGTCTCAATCGTTGTAATTGCGCCCGTAAATTTTTAACCAATGCATCATGATTATTGAGACCTTGTAAATACTCATAGCCTTGCGCCCGTAAATCACGAATAAACTCACGCTCAAGACTCCTTCCGTTTGATAACCGGCATTGGGTTCTTTCAACAAACTTATTATATTGATTCAAAAACGATAAAATTATTGGATTCGGCGATAGTTTTTGTATTGGGTCATGAGTGGTTCCCTTAATTATTAATGCTTTTGCTTTTTCAGATCTTTTTGCCAGTTTTTCTAAAAATTTCTAAATCTTCATTATCAGACTGTATGCGTTTTTGTTGTTTTCTTACCTGATCAAATAAGGCATATTGTTCTTTTGTAAAGGTTTCCATTTGTTTTACGGTTCGGGTTCCATTACCGATAAGCAACGGAAAACCGTTAAATTCAATTAAATTATCGACATTATTACGCCAGAAATTTAATGTCAGATCTTGACGGTTTTTAACGCGTAATTCGGCACTTTCTAAAAAGATCATCACTAAAACGATTCAAGGAATCTAATTCATCATGGGTTAAATAGTTTTTAGCGGTAATAATATCCCTTTACGTACAACAGTACCTTTCCAAGAGGTGAGGCCCATATTAGGCAATTCAGCATTTGCACGAGTACAAATGAGTTCTGCAGCAGTTTGTTGTGTAATGGCATAGATCAACTTATTTTTGTGTTTCTGCAAAAACATTTGAGTGACTTTATCTGTTTTATCGTAGTCACTAGATAATTTAAATAACTCTCGTACTTTTTGATAAAACCGCAATTCACTGGCTCGAATTTCACGAATTTGTTCCAGTAATTCATCAAAATGATCAAACTCGACCTTGCGGATTTTTTTCAACCGCTCTTTATCTAATAGAAAAACCTTTATCTAAATAAGTACGTAATTGCGTATTCGCCCAACGGCGAAACTGTACACCACGAGGGCTGCGCACACGAAAAGCCGATGGCGAGAATCATATCAAGAGAATAATGTTTTACTTGATATTGCTTGCCATCTTGGGCAGTTATTAAGTAATCTTTAATAACTGAAAACTCATCTAACTCTTTGTCTTGTAATATGTTTTTATATGAGTGGTTATATTTGGTACAGAGGTGTCAAAAAGTTCCGCAAAGCTGATTTTTGAGTCAACCAAGCCTCATTTTCGACAACCAATAAAGCAACGTGAGATTTGCCGTCGTCGGTGTTGTAGATGATTAAGTCGTTCATTAGTTATTCCATAAAATTACAGTTGCTACTGAGCTATGAAAAATTTAATAACAATTCCTGTAATACTCATACCGCTTTTTGGCTTTGTTCAATCGCTAAAGGCAAGCCTTCGGTGATGGAATTGGTTAAGGTTTCAAATTTATCTAGGATTGAAACGATGCGTTGTTGTTCTGGAATGCTAGGAATCGGAATTTAATACTATTTAAATTTTTATTTAATTTAGGTTGCGCAGCACCTGAAATATAAAGGGGTTAAATCTATTTTATTTAAATAGAATTCAATAAATCGACGTTCTTCATACGTTTCAAATTTTTAAAATATGAGCATGATTATTCACATATTTTTCCTGAAGCACTAAAGGCAATAGGCGTATTTCTAGCTAATAAATTTGCCCCATCTTCAGAAATAAGTAAAAATCTCCATCAAATATATAATCTTTTACATAATCAACGATACCTGAAGCACCATAATAAGGAATTTTACCTGAAGTACGTAAGCCACTTGTAATCGGTTTTCGTTTAGAATCTAGATTCTCTGAAATTTGATCTCAGAGTTTTCCACTCAAACCCAACCTTTTCAAGTTCTTCTTCACTTAACAATTTCTCCCGATAGTATTCATATTGCTTCTGGCGTAGTATAAGCTCAGCTGGTAAGCTCGCTGGTAAGCTCGCTGGTAAGCGCTGTCAATGCGTCCAAAATTTTTACGATTTCGGTTTGGACGGAGAGTGGGGGATAGGGATTAGGATTTTTCCATCTGGTGACTCATTAGTTTGGGATTTCCCATACCTGAATAAACATGATTCTTTGCTTCAATTGAAAGCCAATAAAATAAAAATTTATAGTTTAGTTCAAGGTTATTTTGAATTTTTATCAAGCTCACAAACATTTGTGATTGAGAATTTTCCTGACCGATAAAAATACTGTTCCTGCATTAGCACCATCAGTAGTCCAACTAACGAATTTCTCCATCAAAGTCGAATGAGTTTATTTTTCCAATTTCACCATTATTTACAGTTTGAGAACTATATACCGGATAATCTCCTAAATTATTAGCTAAATACTCCTTTGATATAACTCTCCTCTTGTCAAAGAGGCTACTTTAATTAAAGGCTTCCACTCAATCTCAGCCCCATCCAATAATTTTTCTAAAAAGTGCGGTTGTTTTTCATGGTGTTTTTACCCCTCAATCTCCGCCACAATCTTGTCAATTTCTGCACGCAAGCGGTCGATATTGGCAACGGTTTCACGGATTTCAGAGTTAAGTTTATCGATATCGATCACTTTTCGGGTGTCTTCTTGTTCTACATAAGAACTCACCGCAAGGTTGTATTCATTGTTAACGATGTCTTCAAAGGACACGGATTTTGGCTAAATGAGGCACATCCTCTTTATCGGCAAAGAGTTTGAGAATTTGCTCAATATGTTCCTCCTCCAAAAATATTGTTGTTGGTGGCGGATTTAAATAAACCGCTGGCATCGATAAATTGGGTTTTGTATCAGGTTTATGTTTGGAAAGCACCAAAAATATTTACCGCAATACTGGTGCCGAAAAAGAGATTTGGCGCTAAGGCAATTACCGTTTCCACATAGTTATTATCCACCAAATATTGACGAATTTTTGCTCCGCACCGCCGCGATAAAAATGCCGGGGAAGGAGACAATCGCCGCGCGGCCTTTTGCTGAAAGATAACTTAACGCATGCAAAATAAAGGCAAAGTCCGCTTTTGGATTTTTGGCGCAAGCACGCCGGCAGGGGCAAAGCGTTCATCGTTAATTAGCGTTGGATCGTCTGAACCAATCCATTTTTACGGAGTAAGGCGGATTAGAAACGATAGCATCGAAAGGTTTATCATCGCCAAATGGGGATTCATTAAGGTGTTGCCAAGGGAGATATCAAACTTATCGTAGTTGATGTTATGCAAAACATATTCATACGAGCAAGGTTGTAAGTGGTGTGATTAATTTCCTGTCCGAAGAATCCTTCTTCAATAATGTGTTCATCAAATTGTCGCTTGTAATAATAAAGAACCGGAAACCGGCCGCGGGTCGTAAATTTTATTGACCTTGTCTTGTCCATATAAAGCCAGTCGAGCAATCAACTTGGAAACGCATTGTGGTGTAAAGAACTCACCACCTGATTTACCGGCATTAGCAGCATAGTTGGAAATTAAAAATTCGTAAGCATCACCGAATAAATCAATATGATTATCTTCAAAAGTCACCAAAATCTAACTCGGCAACGCCTTTAATACGGCTGCTAGGGCGGCTGTTTTTTTATCGGCAACGGTATTACCTAGGCGGTTGCTGGTGGTATCAAAAATCAGCAAATAAGCCTTTTAATATCCTGTTCGGAAGGGTAGCCAGTAGCGGAGTTTTTCGATATCAGTAAAAATGCTTTTCAGATCTGTATTTAAATTCGGATTAGTATTGGCTGTCGCTACAACATTTTTAAATAGCTGGCTTGGGTAAATAAAATAGCCTTTTGCTTTGATGGTATCTTCTTTGATGGCTGCAATAATAGGGTCGTCATCATTAAAAGTAGAATAATCAACGCTATCATCTCCACCTTTAATATAGTTGGCAAAATTTTTCACTGATAAAACGATAGAAAAAGTGTACCCAAAACATACTGTTTAAAAATCCCAACCATCGACGGAACCACGTACATCATTAGCGATTTGCCAAATACGGCGTTGAAGTTCGACGTTGTTGCATTGCTATTGTCATAAAATCCTCAAAATATTTTTATGTAATGAGTTGAATAGATATGTGAAAAATTATACAGGAAATTAGTCTATTCTGTGCGTGAATTTCTATGAGTTTATCTTGTGGCTATTTTGTAAAAATAATGTCTCGTTTGCAGTTTGTCTTGATAAAGTGCGGTTGAAATTTGCAATGTTTTTATGAAGGGCTTTTTAGAGGAAAAATATTTGAGAAAGGGCATGTCGCATGCCCTATAGTTTGGCGTATTAGTTCATAATTCCTTTATGTCTTAACAACGCATCTAATTGAGGTCTCACGGCCACGGAAGCGTTTGAAGAGTTCCATTGGTTCTTCTGAGCCACCACGAGTGAGAATTTCATCTAAGAATGATTTGCCGGTGATTGGGTTGAAAAATACCTTCTTCTTCAAAACGTGAATAAGCATCAGCCGATAACACTTCGCCCATAAATAGCTGTAATACCCCTGCGGCGTAGCCCCTGCAAAAAAATATGGCTGAAGCTGTGCGGAGTTCTTGCCCAATCTACGCCTTTTATGACGGCAACCTGTGATTTTACCGATTTAAGTGTATCCAAAATTTGATTGGTTTTTCTGCATCAAAGGTGTGATGCAAACGGAAATCAAAAATACCAAATTCAAGCTGACGTAAGATAAACATCGCGGCTTGGAAATTTTTCGCTTTTTAATAATTGCGTGAGTTTTTTTCTTTTTGACAACGGCTTGCCTGTTTCGTAATGTCCTGAAATAAACTCAATGCCTCTTCTTCCCAGCACCAGTTTTCCATAAATTGATTTGGTAATTCCACTGCATCCCAAGGCACACCGTTAATTCCCGCCACATCGGAGACATCAATTTGCGTGAGCATATGATGGATGCCGTGCCCAAATTCGTGGAATAGCGTGGTGACTTCATCGTGCGTAAATAACGCTGGTTTATTCCCTATCGGTGCGTTGAAGTTGCAAGTTAAATAAGCCACTGGGGTTTGAATACTGCCATCTAGTTTACGTTTGCGCCCAATACAATCGTCCATCCACGCACCGCCACGTTTATGTTCGCGTGCGTATAAATCAAGATAGAAACTGCCACGGACTTGCTCGTTTTCATCGATTAAATCAAAGAAACGTACATCTTTATGCCAAGTATCCACGCCTTTGCGTTCAACTGCACGAATATTAAAAATTCGTTTAATTAATTCAAACAACTCCGAAAATCACGCGATTTTCAGGAAAGTAAGGGCGAAGTTCTTCATCATTAATGGCGTATAAATGTTGTTTTTGTTTTTCGCTGTAAAAACTAATATCCCAAGCGCAAGTTCAGTGACACCAAATTCTTTTTCGCAGTAATCTTTTCAATTCTTGCAGTTCTTTTTCGCCTTGTGGTTTGGCACGTTCGGCAAGATGATCTAAGAAATCAAGCACTTGTTGTGGGTTTTCTGCCATTTTTGTGGCAAGTGAAAGTTCTGTGTAAGTATTAAAGCCAAGTAATTTCTCGCCAATTCCACGCGTAATGTAAGAATTTCTTCCATAACTTTACTGTTATCCCATTTGCCAGCGTTAGGGCCTTGCTCTGAGGCGCGTGTTGCATAAGCACGGTACATTTCTTCACGCAATGCACGATTTTCACAGTAAGTCATCACTGGCAAATAACTTGGGATTTCTAACGTAAAACGATAACCTTTCAATCCTTTGCTTTCAGCGGATTGTTGTGCTGCTTGCAGTGCTGATTCTGGTAAACCAGCAAGTTCTGCTCCGTTTTCAATGAGTTTTTCCCAACCCATGGTGAGATCTAATACGTTATTGCTAAATTGTGAATTTAATTCCGATAAGCGTGCCCAATTTCGCCATAACGTTGTTGTTTATCTTCTGAAAGCCCGATACCTGAAAGTTCAAAATCACGCAGTGAATTTTCAATGGCTTTCTTTGCGCAATAGAATAGTCCCCAAATTCAGCACTATTTTTAACGCTAAATAGGCATTATAAAGCCCTTTTATGCTGACCAATCCAAGTGCTGTATTCAGAAAGTAAAGGCAAGCATGCTTGATAGGCTTCACGTAATTCAGCACTATTTTTACTGAATTGAGATGAGAAACGGGTGACCAAGCACGATTTAATCGATCATTAGTTTCCGTTAAAGCGCAAAAATGAAATTTTCCCAAGTAAAGTATGGTTGTTTTAACACTTGTTCTATCGTATCGCGACAATCTTGAATTAATTTTTCAATAGCCGGTTGAATATGTTCGGGCTTGATTTGTGAAAATGGCGGTAAGCCTTGAATGTTCAGTAATGGATTTGACATAGACATAAATATTCCTTTTTTGAAAACTACTTTCTATGTGGCGGCAAATTCTATAATATCAAGGTTGAAAAATCTAAAAATCAGTAATAATGGTTCGCATTTTCTTTTTATTAGGAACATTATGAAAAATTATTTACATTATTTTAGGTTTCTCTTCTCTTGCTCTTGGCATCATTGGCATTTTCCTTCCTACTACTGACCACGCTCTTTTTATTACTTACTTTATTTTTCTTTGCAAAAGGTTCCAAACGCTTAGAACAATGGTTTTTAGGCACAAGTATTTATCAAAAACATCTTAAGTCTTTTAATGAAAAATCGATCATTAAAGAAAAATACTAAAATTTGCATTTTGAGTTTTGCGACCACTATGTTGCTAATTGGTTTTTATTTCACGCCAAGTGTGATTGGGCGTAGCGTTATTGCAGCATCTGATTTGTATTAAGTTTTGGTTCTTCTTATTTTGGGTTAAAACTGAAAATGAATAATTTTCTCGCTTTGTGCCAGCGAAGTGCGGTTATTTCCATTGTTTTTACGGTGGTAGCTTTGCGATAAATTGGATAACCCCAAGCCTGTTTCACGCACAGTTGAGGCACGAAAAATACCAATTAGACTTTAACCGAGTTGAATTAAAACGCGGTGTTTATAGGGCGATTTGACTGCAAACCCCTGGCAAGCACAAAAACGAAGAACAAACGCAATTATTACGCGATCTGTTTGAAGGCTTAACAGCTTATGATGCGGAAGGTAATCTTATTCCTGCCGTAGCAGAAAGCTGGCAAAACTAAAGATAATGAAAACGTGGATTTTCACTCGCGTGAAAAATGCCAATGGTCAAAATGGTGAAGCGGTGACTGCTTCTGATTTTGCACATCTGCGCAATTTCTCCCAATCTGAAAAGTCCACTTAAAAATTATTTTGGCTTTTATGAATCTGAAAATGCGAAGGCAGTATTGAAAAATACTAGCTGTGGGCTCACCTGGATTATTCGCCGAAAAATGACCGCACTTTTTACGCATTGAATGATAAAGCATCGCCATGATTTTACCTTCTATGCTGGCACATGTCGCCTTTTGCCTCGCTATACAAAAATCGACTGCAAAACCCTTATCAGCAATGGTGCTCTATCAATTACAAAGCCAGGCTGAAAAATCAGTACGTTTTAACTGACAACCTTATTATTGGACAAAGGAAAAGTGATATTTCAGCAAGTGAAGTATCAAAAATTGCAGCAGATGCAGATTTGTCTGATTTTGATGTTGTAGTAAATCCGAAAAAGCAGTTCAAAAGTATCCAAGATTATCCGCAACTTTTGTACTTACTTTCTATGAGTTTAATCTTGCTCGATCCTATGTTGCAAAAGTGCGGTAAGAAAAGCGATTGTTTTGATGGTTTCTACGAAAAATTTGGCTGCCGATATTGCTCATCTTCATCCTAGTAATACTTTTTACCTAAATCAATGCTAGGTGAGCAAGAATCTGTTTGGGAGCCTCGTTGTTGCAGAACAGCTCTTTTCTCAAACCAAATTAGTGAAACTCACCCGTTGAAATTACGCATTCGTTATAATGATTCATCTCTGAATCAAAACCATTGCAACGCGATTAAACTCCAATTATCGCAATCAGATTTATTACGAGTTGAAAATCAAGGGATGAGTTGCAAGAAATTGCAAACAGCTCGTAGAAAAGGCGATTTTCAATAATTCGTTCTGGCTGGTGTGCTGATTTTAATGATCCCGTCGCTTTAAATTTGTTCTATTCAAAAAGCCCAGATAACAAAAATGGCTATAAAATGCAGAATTCGGATCGTTTATTTGAAACTGCACATGACGACGACATCCGAAAAAGTGCGGTTAGAAAATTACGGAAATTAAAAAGGGATAGTTCAACAAGAATATTTAGTGTTACCCATTTTTCAATATAGTAGGTTAGTTTATCTCGCGCCAAGTATAATGGGCGCGCAAGTAAATTGTTGAATCATTTATAGTAAAAGATTTGTGGCGAAAGGTTAAAAATTAGTAATCGCGCTCGCAATCAAAGGAAAGAATTCTTTGAAGATTGGAGGCATTGGGGACAACTCTACATCGTACCCGTAGCGATTATCTTAGATAACTGTGCCTCTGAACAGCTAATCTAAACAATAGATAATCAAGAAAAATGAAAGAGCATCATTTTACTTACTCCTGATAAGCCCTGTTCTTTGAATACGTGAGACGGGGTTTCTCGTTTTCTAGCAATATGCTAAAAATCTTTTGATTATTCCGCGGCATAAAAGTTTGAGTAATAGCTCACACTTCCAATACAACAGTATGGCTTTTTAAATGTGTTGTTTTTATTAAATAATCTCTTCTTGGGTAATGGATAGGTCAATAATGTTGTCATCATTGTTATGCACAATGTAATGACCCATCGCTTTAGTATCAAGATATTTTGTATTGTAGCGGTTTTCGCCCACATTAAGCGGCAGTCGTTCAACCACGTTGATACCTGCTCATGGTTTCTACTCTGCTGTTGGTCATCAAGCGAACTTTTACCCCAAGTAGCTCGAACATATCGGCACAGACTTCGAAGTTACGTTCATCTGCTTTGCAGCCTAAAGCAAGATTGGCTCAATCGTATCCATTCCTTTATCTTGTAAAAGAATATGCTCGGATTTTATTAATCAAACCAATTCCGCGGCCCTCTTTCACGATGATAAATTAAGACACCACGACCTTCTTCTTGAATTTGTTTTTAATGCTGTCGCCAGTTGGAACCCACAATCGCATTTTAAGCTGTGAAGTGCATCGCCAGTTAAACATTCAGAATGAATGCGTGCTAATACAGGTTCATCAGCATTAGAAATATCACCCATCACTAAGGCTACATGTTCTTTTGGTATCTGAAATTCAAATCCCACCATTCTGAAAAATACCATATTCAGTAGGTAAATTGGCTTGCGCAACTAGCTGAATTTTTGCCATAAAGTGATCCTTATTCGTGGTCATTTCTGTTAGAATGCGCGCATTATTTTTATTATTAAGGGGCGAGCATGTTTTAAAGAAAGGCTGTCATTATATACGTTATTACTTTGTCTTGTACCATATTTGGGGTATTTCCTATCAGTGGCATGGCAATAGCCAATTAACAGAAGCTGATTATTGGGCTTTATTTGCTCACCGAAACGGGTAGTGTACCTTTTATGCGTTGATCACCTGTGTGTTGTTTACGCTTTGTTCGCGTTTTTATTTAAAAACCCAAAACAATGGCTATTAGTGTAATTATGATGGGGATTTCAGTTATTGCCACACGCGGCACGGGGGCAAAAGCATTGTTTGAAGAACCTCGTCCGTTCACCGTTTATCTAGCTGAGCAAACTCATTCAACGCCTGAAAACTTTTATATAATGACCGCACTTTGCGTCAGAAATCGCTAAGGATTTTTATTCGATGGATGCTATCACACCAGCTTGGTTAGTTCATCATTATGAAAATGAAATAGGGGTATTCGTTTCAGGACATACGATTTTTGCAGCACTTGGCTGATGCTTGCTGTTGGCTTTACTCAATTATTAGGTAACCGTTCTTTTAAAGCAAATTGCTGGTGGCGGGCATTGGGTGGTGGGCGTATTGATGTTGATTAGCCGTGTGCGATTAGCATAGTAATACCCAATAGATTTATTAGTGAGCGACATTGCTGGCATGGTTGATTAATCAGCATTATTTTTGCCTTTTTAAAGAAAAAGCGATCTCGTCATCAGATACGATATGATAGGCGCGGTTAAAATTTCTACTAATTTTAACCGCACTCTTTCATAAAGGAGCAGATTATGTATTACGGCTTTTATATTGCGGCACGAAAATAGACTTGCCGTATTCAATGAAAAATTAGAAAAATTATATTCTGAACGGGTACCAACACCGTCAAAACTGACTATGAGGAATGGCTTAACACGATTGTGGATTTAGTGAATCGTGCTGATGAAAAGTTTGCGAGGTGGGTCTCAGGTTTGGGCGTACCTGGTTTTGTTATAATCAACAAACTGGATTAGCCGAAATTACCAATATTCGTGTGGCAGATATCAAAACCAATTTTACGCGATTTGTTCAGCACGTTTAGGCCGCGAAGTGTGGCTGAAAATGATGCAAATTGCTTTGCTGTTTGCAGCATGGGATGAGGGAAAATCAGCAACATCCGACTGTACTTGGTTTAATTTCTGGAACTGGTTTTGGTGGCGGCTTTCGTCTTAAAATGGTAAAGTCTCATTCAGGTGCCTGGGAAATGGCGGAGAGCTTGTCATTTACAACTCAAATTATCATGCCTTGAAATTATTGGATGGGATAAAGCCCCAATTTATCAATGCGGTTGTGGTAACAAGGTTTGTTTGGATAACTATCTGTCTGGTCGCGGTTTTGAAATGTTTATCGAGATTTGAAAGGTGAAACATTATCTGGTTAGTGAAATTATTGATTTGTTCTATCGTCAAGGCAATGAAAGTGCGGTAGATTTTGTGAATCTTTTTGCTGAATATGGCAGTGATTTCCTGGCTGGCAATATCATTACGCAGCATTTGATCCCGGCACAGGATTGTGCTAGGTGGTGGATTATCTAATTTTGATTTTACCTGAGCGTTTTACGCAAAAAGCGCTCTGGCCTCACGTAATGCGGACAGCAAAAATTCCGCCAATCAGCGAAACACGGCGATTCTGGTGGTGTGCGTGGTGCGGCAGCGTTGTTTTTACAAAGAATTCAACACTAGAAACTAGTGGGCGTGTTCAAATAATACGCCCTTTGTTTTGGAAAATATTTACATGATTTCTAAATCTATTAGATCTCGTTGTGTGTCTTTTCTTTAGAGAAATTATTACTCGCCTTTTCATTGAACCCATACAATCATAAATATATTTTATCGCTGCTTGAGGGATGGTTATGGAATTTTGACCTTTCAAAAATGTTAGAAGAATGCATAACCTGATAGTCGTGCATACCTCGATGGACCTTATGGATGCCATAATCAGTTATCCTGTCTGGACTGTCTATCTGCTACTCATCACAACAGGATCTGTTCAGTTCCGCTTTATTCCAGCCAGCCTTCGTGCAAATGTGGTTTCGTCGTGCGGTGGAGGCAGTTCGTTCACAACTTTCGCGTTTACGACAGGTCGCGAGTCGCGTTGCGTGGGTAACATTGCGGCCGTTGCAACGGCATATCGCCTCGAGGCGCAAGGCGCAGTGTTTGAGATGTGGGTAACGGCATCGCACAGGCGTATGTCGAGAGCTATCGCCGAATCTACTCTTTTGCTCAATTATTTTAGCACCCAAGATAAAGATGGCTCCATTTCGTGAAGCGCCCTGCTTTCGATGAGGTTGTGCGCAAGGTTTGATCACGTTGTATGGCAGTGGCTTTTGCGTCTTGCATTAATACATTTGGTTTCGCCTTTAATTCCCATGTGCATCACAGGCTAATCACGGTTGAAGCAACGAGCAATGCTTTCGAACTGACAGCGGAATATGTCGCCTCATTAGTACTCTTTGACCGCACTTATTATTTTCGGTGGCGTTAAGCGCATTGCGATTATATTTCCGCGTAGTCTTGTGCCAATGATGGCGCTTTTCTACTTGATTATGGCGGCGTGATTATTCTGGTGCGCATATTGATGTGCATCCCTCCCGTGATTCATCGTATCGTTCAAAGTGCATTTAGTTTTGACGCCGTCGCTGGAGGAATGTTTGGTGCGCTGGGTAATCAAAAGCACCATGATGACGGGAATTAAACGCGGACTATTCTTCAACGAAGCGGGATGGGGTCAGCCAGGCCTCAAATGCGGCGGCTGCAGCTCGCGTTAAGCATCCTGTTGTCAAGGCTTAGCAGATGTTGGGTGTGTCGTTGACACATGATTGTTTGTTCTTTGTACTGCCGTTATTATTTTCGCTTCTCAACAATTATGGTAGCGTGAAACGCTAAAAGTATCTCACTTTACGCAAAATGTTTCTGCAATGGGTCACATAGGTGAATCGTGCATTTCCTGGCGTTTATATTATCGTTATTCGCTCATATTCTTCTCATTATTGGTAACTATGCTTATGCGGAAAGCAACATCCGTTTTATTAAGAATAAACCTTTGCTTTGTGGCTTCTTTTGTTCCGTTTGATGGTGGTGCTATTTTTCGTGTATTTTGGTTCGGTCTCGTTCAGGCAATGTAGTGTGGAATTTCGCAGATGGCTGGTAATGGCAGTCATGGCACATTAACTTGATCGCAATTTTGATGTTGTCGCCAATCCTATGGAAATTGATGAAGGATTATCAACGCCAGCTGCATAGAAGGAAAAACACCAGAGTTTAAAATTGATCGACCAATTCCTGAATTACGTAAGAGAATATTTCGATTCGCATTTGAGGGTCACATGAAAATGGGTTAGGAAAGAAATTTTTAGCCATTTTAGTTTATTCATATATTGCGTTTTATCAATAACATCGTGATAAATTGAGATAATCCCTGATAGCCATTGTTCTACGTGGGTAGCATATTCCGACCCAAATTTTTCTTTTTAAGCAGAACGGAGTTTATTATGTTTTGGTTTATCGCTCAAAATGATTGCCTTTTATTAGTGGTCGCTCTTTAATGGCTTTTCGCACGATTAAGAAATGCGGGAATCTGATCTCTGGCGCTGCCGTAGCACGGCTATAAGCCAGCAATGCAAGACACGAGCAAAAAGATGCAGAATCAAGTCTATGACGAATACGCAACATCTGCAAAAACTGAAACTACAAAAAGAGAAAAGAACAGGCTTAAACCCGTGTTTGATATTGGTTTTTCAGAACTTGTGTTTGTTAATGGTGGCATGGCCCAGTTGTGCTGAGGCCGAAGCTGTTTGGCCTGTCGCTATTCGCACAGTGATGAGCTCGGGTGAAAACAATCGTGGGTTTAGCTGCCAATGTACAAAATGAGTTGAAGCAAGAACTAAAATTAAAGAATTACAGGATAGTATCAGCTGAATCTTTTGAACTTGCAAACCCTTTCACCAGAATTGGGTCAAAACGTGGTGGAAGAATTAAAAAGCTCAAGCAGACAAAATGAAAAGCAGAGCTAGAGGATAAAGCGGCTCAAGCTGGTACAACAGTGGAAGAGCAAATTAAAGAAATTAAAAAGGTAGGCTGAAAATTCAGAAAAACTCTCAAAATGTAGCATTAACTGAGGATTCTATAGAAACGTTACCTGAAGCAGAAAACATACCTGCAGATTTGACCGCACTTGAAGCCCACGAGCAAGCAGAATTGACGGAGCGTTTATCTGATTATTATCCGCCAGATGATATTGAAATGGCACCTGCACCAAAATCTCAATCTTCAAAAACCGAATCATAGCGAGGTTTTTATGAGTAATGTGGATGAATCTCAACCTCTAATTACACACCTTGTTGAGCTAAGAAACCGTTTATTACGCTGTGTGATTTGTGTGGTATTGGTTTTGTTTTATCGCATTGGTGTATTTTTCCAATGATATTTATCATTTTGTTGCAGCACCTTTAACGGCTGTTATGCTGCAAAAGTACGACGATGATCGCAACGAATATTCAAAACGCCTTTACGCCAATTAAATTGACAGCGATTGTTGCTGTTTTTATTTCGTCCCTTATTTTGCTTTATCAAATTTGGGCTTTTGTTGCGCCTGCATTGTACCAAGCATGAAAAACGGATGATTTATCCGTTGCTATTTTTCAAGTACGATTTTATTTTATTGTGGCGTGTCTTTTTGCTTATTACGTTGTGTTCCCGTTTGTATTTAGTTTCTTTTACACAAACTGACAGAAGGCGTTGCTATTGCAACAGATATCATGCAGTTATTTAGATTTTTGCTTTGGCATTGTTTTAGCGTTTGGTGTGTGTTTTTGAAGTACCGATCGCTATCATTCTACTTTGCTGGACTGGCGTTACTACTGTGAAGGCTCTTTCCGAAAAACGTCCTTATATATATCGGGGGCATGTCGGCATGCTTTTTAACACCTCCTGATGTTTTCTCACAAACTTTGCTCGCAGTACCGATGTGCTTGCTCTTTTGAGCTTAGTCAGCCTATTAGTAGCTCGTTTTTTACCAACCCAAAGACGATGAAAGTGCGGTTGAAAACAACGATGGATCAGAAAAACAGAATAACGAAATCGATTAATATATTAAATGGGGCTTAGCCCTTTTTACTGCATTGATGACATCGTCGTGTTGCTTTTTCATAAAACAATATCTTTTCTTTATTCACGACTAAATGTGATTTATAGCTGAGTAAAGTTTCGTATTTTCACCTAAAACATCATCATTTTATTAGGTTATTATCTTTATTTTTGTTTTCTATTTAATAAATTGGGTGATTTTTAGATAATTTCTTTCTGTTTTATTTTTCTTTGAATTTCCTTCATAAAAATTATTGCAACGTTGCAGTCGGTCATTGCATATTGTCAGTGCGCCCCATGAGGCGAACATAATAAAAACACACATACACAACATCAACAACAAAGAAGGAAATTCATTATGTCAACAGTTGCTTCCTTAGATGCATTCTTAGCAAAGAGTCGCTCAACGTGATGGTCATCAACCTGAGTTTTTACAAGCGGTTAGAGAAGTGTTTACTTCTATTTGGCCTTTTTAGAAGCTAATCCTAAATATCGTTCAGAGGGATTGTTAGAACGTTTAGTCGAGCCTGAACGTGCATTTCAATTCCGTGTAGCTTGGACCGATGACAATGGTCAGGTGCAAGTTAACCGTGCATTCCGAGTGCAATTTAATGAGTGCAATTGGTCCATTTCAAGGGCGGTATGCGATTCCATCCATCAGTAAATTTATCTATCTTAAAATTCTTGGGTTTTGAGCAAATATTTAAAAATGCTTTAACTACATTGCCTATGGGCGGAGCAAAAGGTGGTTCGGACTTTTGATCCAAAAGGAAAATCAGATGCAGAAGTCATGCGTTTTTGCCAAGCATTGATGGCTGAACTTTATCGCCGTGAGGGCTGATACTGATGTACCAGCAGGCGATATAGGTGTTGGTGGGCGCGAAGTTGGTTATCTAGCTGGCTATATGAAAAATTATCAAATCAAGCTGCATGCGTCTTTACTGGGCGTGGATTATCTTTTTGGTGGTAGCTTAATTCGTCCAGAAGCAACGGGATATGGATTAGTTTATTTTGCTCAAGCCATGCTGACGCAGGTGATAGTTTTGCGGGTAAAGTTGTATCGGTTTCAGGTTCTGGCGAGTAAGCAATATGCTATTGAAAAAGCATTATCGCTTGGCGCAAAAAGTGGTAACTTTACTCTGACTCATCAGGCTATGTTTATGATGCTGAGGATTTACTACTGAAAAAGTTAGCCGCACTTTTTAGAAAATTAAAATGTAAAACGTGGTCGAGTGAAAAGATTATGCAGAACAATTTGTCTGCAATATTTTGAAGGTAAACGCCCTTGGGAAGTGAAGAGTTGATATTGCGCTTCCTTGTGCAACCTCAAAATGAATTAGACCCTTCAGATGCTCAACGTTTAATTAAAAATGGCGTGAGATTGGTCGCTGAAGGTTGAATATGCCAACTACCATTGAAGCAACAGAAGCATTACAGGCTGCTGGTGTATTATTTGGACCTGGTAAAGCGGCTAATGCTGGTGGCGTGGCGACTTCTGGTTTAGAAATGGCGCAAAGCTCACAAACGTTTGTATTGGACAGCAGAAGAAGTAGATGCACAATTGCATCGAATCATGTTAGATATCCACGCAAACTGTAAAAATACGGTACGATTGAAGGACAAGAAAATATCAACTATGTGGTAGGGGCAAACGTAGCAGGTTTTGTTAAAGTTGCGATGCAATGTTGGCACAAAGGTGTTTATTAATCCTTGTAATAAATAGAAAATAACCGCACTTTTAGAGCGGTTACTAGATGGAATTTGAATATAAGAAAGGCGACATTGAGTCGCCTTAGAGATGTTATTTATTGAATTATTTTCATCGCACTTATTGATATCACTACATTTACCGTAAAAGATATAAACTGTGTGCTTTTTAACTTAATACCGTACTGTTGGCTACAATTTCGCGTTGACGTTGTTCGATGATACTATCACTGAATTCAAATACTTTTCCGCAATCCTCGCAGATAATATGATCGTGGATGCTCGACCGAGCTAATTCAAATACTGATTTTATTTCCTTCAAAATTACGACGGATTAAAATGTGTGCTTCATCAAATTGATTAAGTACACGATAAACCGTTGCAAGCCCACTTCACTACCTTGTTCAAGTAAAATCTTATATACATCTCTGCAGAAAAATGCTCATTTTTGTGATTTTGCATTGTAAAAGCAAGAATGGTTAAAAGTGGTCTTGTTATTTTTAATCCGGCTTTTTAAGTAATTTAATGTTTTCTTCAGACATAATGTTCCCCTTTACTTTTGGAGGCGAAATGCTAGCAAGCTCAGCTAAACATTTCATCGTAAATTTGTTTACACCATTTTTCTACACGTTCTGCCGTGATTTCAGGTTGACGATCTTCACTCAATACACAACCCAATGAAAGTTCCATCTTCCAATAATGCTTTTGATGCTTCAAAAGTATAGCCTCTAGTCTGGCCAGTTCCCACAAATGATTGCGCCGTGTGCTTTCTGCGATGTCGCACGGTGCCGCTAGCATCACAGAAATAATCAGCATAGTCCTCTTTAGATCGCCACAGCCGAAAATACCCTACGAGTTTATCAGTAAAATCGATTTCTCCGAACGTTGGGATCATCCCAGTCTGCTTGTGCTTCGCCTAATACCAAGTCGGAATACTCGAAAAGTAAGAAATCGTATGTTTTCAATATCTTCGTTACTGCAACATCATATCAGAACATCGATTAAGCTCATTACCTAATTGTTTTGGATCATTTTCACGATGTTTTCCGGTATTGCCTGTGTCACTGCATAAAATGGACCAACAACTGCCATTTTCTCTTCCTTTTTAAAAATTTAACGTATTGATTATAAATAGGGATATACCCTCAAATTATGTGGGAGTATACTACAAAAAGTATTCTCACTTTTAAATTAATTAATCTTATTTACAAATCGCTCTATCGCACGTATAACAAATTCAGGTTTTTCAGCATGCACGCAATGCCCACAACCACTATAGTAAAAGACGTCGCATGAGGAAATTGTTCTAAAATTTTTCGCTCATTCTCTATTTTTATATAAGAAGACTTTCCACCTTTGATAAACAGCGCCGGCGTGAGTGCATGCACTTTTTCCCAATCCATAATGTTAGCGTAATTGTTGAAAAGTGCGGTGAGATTAAATCGAAAATAATCAGGTGAATTGGGTTCAAAAGATTTCAGCATAAATTGCACGACATCCTGATCTACCTTTCTTTTTCTAAGAGCGGTTTTAGCTCTTGACGAGTTTTAGGGCTGCATTTTTGACAGCGAACAAGCCATTAAACACATCTTTATGTCCAAATCCTTCGTAAGACAGGGGAGACATCATCAATTACAATTAATTTTTCGACTAATTCTGGGCAAAGTGCAGTGATTTTCATGGCGGTTTCTCCCATAGAATGACCACTAATATCACTTTGGATAAATTTAAGTGGTGGATTACCGTGATACATCTTCCGCCATAAGTTGATAATTCATTTTTCCGAATGAAAAACTATGATCAGTGATTGCGCAGATCTACGCGTAAAATATTGTAATTTTTCGCCAAAAGCTCTGCCGATGATGCCAAAGGTTATTCATGTCCCGAATAAACCATGAATAAAACTAAAGTTGGAGAATTAATCGTTTGTTTTACTCTGATGAAATTGATAATTGAGCAATGAGTTTGCCATAATTTTTGCGTGAGAATTTAGAAGAAGTCGCTATAATTAATTCTAGCAAACAGAGAGAGATGAAGATCATTGAAGTTGATGAAGAATTATACCAATACATTGCGAGCCACAAACCCGCTCTATTGGGGAAAGTGCTTCGGATATTTTACGCTGTTTGCTTAATTTACTCGGGCACATGCGAGCATGTTTTTCGCCGATGACTTAACATTTGCTCCGGCTGAAAATAACGAAAAAACAGAATCAAAAGTGGAAGTGACAGATGGAACCTGCTAAACTGCAGAAAGTGTAAAACCGACGAAAAAACAGCCGATAACGGCAATTAATCAGATTGTAGAAAAAGTTCAAACGTTGTTGAATCTCAACAGAATTTCAAGAAGAAGGCAAAGCTGTTACCCGTTTCTTAGTTATTCTGCGCGTGCTTTATCGCACTAATCCTGAGAGTTTTTGCGTAAGCCACAGAATCTTTTACAAGGCCGCACTCGAGTTTATTTTGCGCGCGATGAAGCAACATTAGCATGACTGGCAATCATACAAAACCAAAACAAATTCCAGATACGCCTTATTGGGTTATCACTACATACAAACAGTGGACGTAAAATGCTGATGTTGGAAGGCGCAATGCAATCAATGGATTTGCCTGAAAGTTTAATTGACGAAGTGCGGGCATATTTCACGGTAAATTAATGATGTATCCCTTGGCAAGCGCTTTGCTATCCACCGTTTTTCATAAAATCGCCTTGCGCACTGCACAGGCGATATTTTTAATTGGGCGCAGTAGCCGAGAAAGGAATCCAAAACCGTTTCCTTCTTACTAAAATAAAGGTGTAAATCCAGAAAGTGCGGTTGCTTTTGTTGGAAAAATCAGAGAACATTTTTATTTTTACATCTTGCCAATCCAACTGGGTGAAAAATTCTAGGTATTAACCCTGCGGTTTCTCAAGAAAAATTACAGAACTGTGTAATGTTCATCACACATCGATTTTTGTTTTTATGACGAAGATTGAGGGATTTTTCCAAAAGCTGGGATAGTTATACAAAAAGCTGTGATCGCCCAGCGACAATGACGCTCACGTCTGGCTCGGACAGGTTTGCCAAAAGCGGTAGTGCATAATCGTTAAAGCTCATTTAGATAATGCGAAGGGCGTATGCTGAATTGATGAAGTTCGATAGTGAACATTCTTGGCTACTTTCCTTGCCGTTATATCATGTTTCAGGTCAAGCGTATTGTTTGGCGTTGGTTGAGTTGTGGTGCTGAAAGTGCATTTTCCGAAAAACGAGATTTTTATGCTTCATTATTGGAGACGACTCACGTTTCTCTTGTGCCAACGCAATTACAGCGTTTATTAGATTATTTACAGGAAAATCCGAGTATTTCATTTTGCTACACGCCATATTTTGCTGGGCGGATGCGCATATTCCGACAGAACTTACACAAAAATGGTGAAATATGGTGTCAGAAACGTATTCAGGCTATGGAATGACAGAAATGGCGTTTCACGGTTTTTCGCCAAACAATCTGATAAAAACAAGGCGTAGGGCAACCGTTATTAGGTCAGAGAATATCGTTTGGTGGATAATGAAATTTGGTTAAAAGGTGCTGGTTTGGCGATGGGATATTGGAAAGAACGACAAATTTTTCCATTAACGAATAGTGACGGCTGGCTTCAGACAAAAGATAAAGAGTATTTTGCAAGAGGGTGAACTGGTTATTATCGGACGACTTGATAATATGTTTATTTCTGCGGGTGAAAATATTCAGCCAGAAGAAATAGAGCAAGTGATGCTGAAAAATGCTATGGTGAAACAAGTTTTTTGTTTTTCCCAAAAGCCGATCGCGTAATTTGGCTATCGTCCAGTTGCGATTGTTGCTTGAAATGAACCCTTTAATCAAAGTGCGGTCGAAAAACTCACTGAATTTTTACAAGATAAATTGGCTCGCTTTAACAGCCAATAGCTTATATGAATTGCCAGTAGATTTATCTGCTGGTGCAATCAAAAATATCACGTAAAGTGCTTGCCGATTGGTTAGCAAAACAAATAAACGAACAATAAAAATACAGGTAACTTACTGAAAAACATCACGTTTTTCACCGCACTCTTTTAGCTACAGCTTTAATTGGTTGGGCGACGGTGCATCCAACATTTGCTGCAAATAAAAGCAAAATATTGTTACCTACAGAGCAAGAGCTCATCGCAGATTTGGCTGACGCTGCAAAAATGGCTGATGGTGATGTAAAAACAGCACTTATTAATGAATTGCAAACCTCTTTAGATTTATTGCAACTCATTCAAACTCAACATAATGAAGATTTACATGATGTTTGTAGCCCATGCTGATAGTGAAATTAAGAAAAATAATGCAGATTTATTGGCGTTTAAAAAGCAGTTGAGAACAATCTAAATCAGTCGTTATCAAGCTCAAAATTTAGCAGATGTACAGGCTACATTAAGCAAACTTAATGTTCAACAGCAGGAAACCCAAACTGCGTTAAGTAAAGCGAATACTCAATTAGCGGGGCAAAGTTCTGTCATCTGAGCGTGCACGAAACCAGTCTTACTGAGAATTTGAAACGCACACAAGAAATTAATCAACAATTATCTGATAGCAATCTTACAAAAATCTTACGTCAAAAATCAAATAGAATTACAGTTGATTGATTTAAAAACGCTTACAACCAAGATTTATTGAAAAATAGCGATCAGCTGACATTTGCTTTATCAAAGCCGCTATGATTTGTTGAATGCCTCGTTTGCAACTGCTACAACAACAAATTGTGGCGATCCAAGAAGTGATTAATCAGAAAAACTTGGCGCAAACTCAAAAATCAAGTCGAACAAGCTCAGCAACAGCAACAAAATATAGTGCGAAAAATGCTATATTCAGAAAGAATTGGCGCGTAATGCGGACTTGAGTCAATATTTGCTACAACAAACTGAGAAAAACTAATACCTTGACGCAAGATGACTCTGAGAATGCGTAATGTGTTGGAGAGTCTTACTCAAACTCAACATACGATTGACGAACAAATTAGCGCCTTACAAAGGTACATTGGTACTTTCTCGTATTATTCAACAACAAAAACAAAAATTACCAACTAATTTAAATATTCAAGGTTTATCAAAACAAATTGCGGATTTGAGGGTTCAGATTTTTGATATTACTCAAAAACGTAATGAGCTTTACGATTTAGATGCTTACTATTCTTAAAAGTAGGATCAGATGAAGGGCGAAAAATTTAGTAATACAGAGAAGATTCAATTAACGAATTTATTAACTGAGCGTCGGAAAGTTTTATCTGACTTAATTAAATCATTGAATAGCCAGCTTAATTTAGCTATTTCATTAGAGCTTACTCAGCAACAAATTACTCAAATTAGTGATCAAATTCAATCAAAATTGGAGCAACAAAAGTTTCTGGGTTAAAAGCAATAATCCTATTAATTTAGATTGGTTTGCTGAATTGCCTCGAGCATTTGTGGCGCAAGTTGATGGCATTGTGATTGGTTTACCCACAAATTACAGTAACTGCCTTACTTATTAATGTACTGTTTGGGCTTGTTTGTTCGTTGGTGGCGCTATTTTTCAATTCAAAGATCGTATCAAACAACGTCTGTCAAAAATTAACGGCAGAAATTAACCGATTAAAATATGATAATCAGTGGAATACACCACAAGCTTTATTGCTTACTGCATTTTTAACGCTTTCTGGAACTTTATGGTTTTAGCCATTTGTCAAATGCTTGGCTTCTTCTTTATGAAAAATCCAACTGAGTTTTGGGATTGGTCGTTTTAGTATGGCTGGCTATTGGTGGTTCTTCACGTTTTGGCTTTTCTTTTATTCCGCCCAAATGGGATTTTTGTCCGTCATTTTGAATTTTCTCAACAAAGAGTGCGGTGCGTTTTCAAAGTGTAATTAAACGTATTGTTGTAGCGGTTGTTTTTATTACTAAATACATCAGTATTTAGTAACGTGACTGATTATGGGTTAGCAAATGATGTGATTGGACAAGTGAATACAATAGTTTCATTGTTGTTTCTGTATTATTATCATCTGCACCACGTTTCAAAATATGTGCTACGTTCTTACGAAGATGAGAGCCATAATCACATTATTGTCAAAATCGTTCAATTCGGTTTACAGATTATTCCTGTTGGCTTAGTAATATTAGTTGCGTTGGGATACTATTACACTGCGTTGAATTTAATACAGCATCTGATTAATTCTTATATCGCATGGTGTGTGGTGGTTAATTCACTGAAAGTGATTTATCGTGGTATTACTGTATCTTCGTCGCTTGGCTCATCGCCGTTTAGAAGAAAAAACTCCGTCAAAAACACAAGCAGGCTTTTAATGATGGTTCGACATCCGATGATGTTATTGTTCTGAATGAAAAAGAAGAAGGTTTAGACGTTAAATGAGGTTCGTGAGTCAATTATTACGTTTTGCTGATCTCTTTATTTGGACTGCGTTGATTGGAATTTTCTATTACGTTTGGTCAGATCTTGTCACGGTGGCAGTTATTTGCGTGAAAGTGACCTTATGGCAGCAAACAACAACTACTGAAGCAGGTACAGTGACAGAAAGCATTACTTTATTTAATCTTCTTGTTGCCTTAGTTTATCGTAGGGATTACTTATGTATTGGTACGTAACATTTCGGGTATTTTAGAAGTATTGATTTTTCTCTCGCGTGAATCTTTCTACAGAGGTACGCCCTATACCATTACGACGTTTGCTCACTTATATTTTTACTCGCTGTCTGGTGGCGCGTGGGCATTTTGCAACCTTGGGTATGTCTTGGTCAAAGTACAATGGTTATTCGCCGCACTTTCTGTTGGCCTTGGTTTTGGTATGCAAGAGATTTTTGCTAACTTTGTTTCTGGTATTATTTTTGTTATTTGAACGCCCAATTCGAGTGAGCGATACCGTTACAATTAATGGCGTGAGCAGGACCGTTGCGAAAATTCGTATTCGTGCAATTACGTTGATTGATTTTGATCGTAAAGAAGTGATTGTGCTAAATCTTTTCGTAACAGGGCAGGGTAATTAACTGGGCACTTTCTAACACTATGACGCGTTTAGTGATCAATGTTGGTGTCGCTTATGGTTCTAATCTTGAATTAGTGAAGAAATTATTGCTACAAAGCCGCAAATGAGCAGACAACAGTATTAAAGGATCCTGAACCAAGAGCCTATTTCTTGAGTTTTGGTGCCAGCACCTTGGATCACGAATTGCGCGTGTTATGTTGCTCAACTTGCTGAACGACTACAAATACGATTGATGCAGCTTAATCGCCGTGTTAATGAGCTCTTTGCAGAAAAACAATATTGATATTGCATTTAACCAACTGATGTGTTTTATCAAAAATAATGATACTGGCGAAGAAATGCCTTTTATTGACGTATAAGTGAGAGAGATTATGGCTGGTAACACAATCGGACAACTTTTTCGTGTGACAACTTTTTGGAGAGTCACTGGTATTGCGATTAGGCTGTATCGTTGATGGGATACCGCCAAATCTTGAATTATCTGAGCAAGATATTCAGCCAGATTTGAGATCGTCGTAAACCTGGGACATCTCGATATACCACGCCGCGTCGTGAGGGATGATGAAGTTCAAATTTTATCTGAGTGTGTTTGAAGGAAAACGCACAGGCACAAGTATTGGAATGATCATTAAAATGGTGATCAGCGTTCGCAAGATTATGGCGAGATTAAAGATCGTTTTCGCCCAGGACATGCTGATTTTACCTATCAGCAAAAGTATGGCATCCGTGATTACCGTGGCGGTGGGCGTTCGTCAGCGCGTGAAACAGCTATGCGGGTTGCTGCGGGGCGATGGCGGATATTTACGTGAACATTTTGGCATTGAGGTGCGTGGTTTTTAAGCTCAAATCGGTCATGTGAAAATTGCGCCGCAGACCATCGGAGAAATTGATTGGGAAAAGGTAAACAGCAATCCATTCTTTTGCCCTGATGAAAGTGCGGTAGAAAAATTTCGATGAATTGATCCGTGAACTTAAAAAGAAGGGGATTCTATTGGCGCAAAACTCACCGTTGATCGAAAATGTTCCAGTCGGATTAGGCGAGCCAGTATTTGACCGTTTAGATGCGGATTCTAGCTCGGCGCATTAATGGGAATTAATGCGGTAAAAAGGCGTCGAAATTGGCGATGGTTTTTCAGTGGTTGAACAACGTGGCTCAGAACATCGTGATGAAATGACCCCCGATGGCTTTGAAAGCAATCATGCGGGCGGTACTTTTAGGGTGGAATTAGTTCTGGTCGAACGATTACTCGCCACGATTGCGCTAAAAAACCAACTTCAAAGTACTACAATTCAGGTCGTTCAATCAATCTTAATGGTGAACCCGTAGAAGTTGTAACAAAAGGTCGACACGATCCTTGTGTGGGTATTCGTGCTGTACCCATCGCAGAAGCCATGATAGCGTTGTTTTATTAGATCATCTATTACGTTTTAAGGCACAGTGTAAATAATCTTAGTATAAGATGGGAGTCTGTGCCTAGGGTAGGTATACCCTAGGTTGGTTTGATGTTACCCTTTGGGGAGGTGTAAAGTTCCCCAAAGGGGAACTATTTTCTAACCGTGGGTATATTTCCTCAACAAACTCAGGATCTTACCCATAGCAAAACCTAGGATATACCTACCCACTGCAAGAGCTAGGATATACTACCTACGGCAAAAACTTTAGAATGAATAAAAATTTTATTAAAAACAACCATAATTTTACCGCACTTTTCTCTCTGAACGTTGTTGCGTCTCCTCTAGATTGGCAAAAAGTGAAACGCCCTATTCAAGTGACGATGGGAAAGCAAAACCTACTGAGTAGTTATACCAATGGGTGTATTATTGGGGCGCAAGCACTACCGCCGAAAAGGTGAAGGTTACCAAGGATTCGTATGAATCGCAATCGCTATTATGGCCATCCAAATATGATTCAGTATCTTGAACGTTTGGGACAACGCGTTAAAGCTGCAGGGTTGCCAACGATGTTAGTGGGTGATATTGCCATGCCGGGAGGTGGACGGTTTTTAACTGGTCAGCGCTAGCCATCAGATGGGATTAGATGCGGATATTTGGCTAGAATGGGCGAAATGTCGAGACGCCGATGCGCTGAATTCTGATGGTAAAGGTTTGATTAGTTGTGGATAGAAAGGCGCAACGAGTGGATGAACGCGTATGGAATAGCAATCATGCGACGTTAATCAAATTAGCCGCGCAAGATCAAGTGTGACGCGTATTTTTGTTAATCCCGCGATTAAGGTAAAAATTATGTCAAACCGCTGGTAATGATCGCGGTTGGCTACACAAAGTTCGTCCTGGTATGGACACGACTCATTTTCATGTTCGTTTAATCTTGCCCAGCAGATGCGCTTTATTGTGAAAATCAAGCGCCTGTTCCTGCTGGTGATGGTTGTGGAGAGGAATTATATTCTGGTTTGAACCGCCAAAACCAGGCGCTTCAGTGAGCAAAACCCTAAAGTTACACCACCAGAGCCGTTTTTGTAGCCAACAAATTTTGAACTCACTCGAATCGGAGTGAATGGTTAGAATAGCATTAGCTAAAATCAATATGGATATCGGAATTGATCTTTAGCAATATTGTTTTTGTGTTGGTTTTTGTTGCATCATTTTATCGATGCAATTGCTGGCGGTGGTGGATTAATCACTATTCCAGCGTTGCTAATGACAGGTATGCCTCCTGCAATGGCGTTAGGCACCAACAAATTGCAAGCTATGGGGAGGCGCATTATCCGCAAAGCCTTTATTTCTTGCGAAAAAGAGCGGTCAATGTTACGTGATATTTGGTTTATTTTTGATTTGGGCTTTTTCTAGGTTCATCCTCGGTACATTGTTAATTCAATCAATTGATGTAGCGATTTTCAAAAATTCTGCCTTTTTGATTTTAGCCATTGGTTTTATATTTTTGTTTACCCCTAAATTAGGTGATGAAGATCGGAAACAACGATTGTTATCTGTTATTTGGTCTTTTGAGTTAGCCCATTTTTAGGTTTTTTGATGATGGCTTCTTTGGACCTGGGACTGGCTCACTATGAGTTTAGCCTGTGTTACTTTGCTAGATTTAATCTCCTGAAAGCAACGGCACATGCAAAAAGTGATGAACTTTCACTTCAAACCTTGCTTCTTTTTGCGCTTTTCTTATTGGGCGGACAAATTCTTTGGAAAGTGGGTTTCATGATGATGGCTGGGAGCATTTTAGGCGCAAATTTAGGTGCTAAAATGGTGATGGACGAAAGGTAAAACCTTGATTCGACCAATGGTTGTTATCATGTCCTTTTATGATGACGGCTAAAATGGTTTACGATCAGGGGCTGGTTTCATTTTTAATTCGGAAAGCGCGCAAAAGTGCGGTTAAAATTAATTTCATTTTTATTATGTCAAATAATCAACAAAAATTTACGTTTGACAGCGAGGGTGGGCTATGAAGCACACTTTTCATGGTCGTATGTTAAAGCCTCAATATTGGGAATTTGGCTCAGTATTTTCTTTTTATTGTTGTTAGCATTTGTGCCTTTTTCGTCTGCGCGATAAATTGGCGGGAAAATTAGGTATTTGGATTTGGACATCAAAAGCAAAAGAAACAGCGAACGCGCGCACAAACTAACTTTGCAATATTGTTTCGATTGGACTGAACAACAACGTGAGCAAGTTATTGATAAAATGTTTGCGGTTGTTGCACAAGTTATGTTTTGGTATTGGGTGAGATTGCTCATCCGTTCAAAGAAACATTTGCAAAAACGTAGCAAATTTATCGGTCTTGAACATATCGAACAGGCAAAAAGCTGAGGCAAAGAATATTATTCTTATGGTGCCACATGGTTGGGCGATTGATGCCTCGGGCATTATTTGCACACCAAGGCATGCCAATGACTTCTATGTATAATCCACACCGTAATCCATTGGTGGATTGGCTTTGGACGATTACACGCCAACGTTTTCTGGTGGAAAAATGCATGCTCGCCAAAAATGGTATTAAACCTTTTTAAATCATGTTCGTAAAGGCGAAATGGGTTATTACTTTCACCAGATGAAGATTCTTTGGGGGCAGAGCAAAGCGTATTTGTTGATTTCTTTGGAACTTATAAAGCGACATTGCCGGGATTAAATAAAATGGCAAAACTTTCTAAAGCTGTTGTCATTCCAATGTTTCCTCGTTATAACGCTGAGGACTGGCAAAGTATGAAATGGAAAATTCACCCTGCAATGAATTTTAAGTGATGATCCTGAACAATCAGCCTGAGCAATGAATGAGAAATAGAATCTTTGTTACGCCAGAGCCAGAGCAATATGTTTGGATTTTGCAATTATTGCGTACAAGGAAGGATGTGTGAAGATCTTTATGATTAAGAATAGGGTTTGAAAAGCCATACTCTCAAAAACGGATATTCAATAAGGTAAATAGAAAATGGAAGATTCGGCTGACGCAATACAGTCATGGCGCAGAGTTGAGGCTGTAAAATTTCGCCTAAGGTGTTAGGGACAATTTTACATTCAGAACTGGAAAAATTTTATGATCCAAAATTTGCTCTGTCGGTAATGAAACTGCGACGATGCAGCGGTGTATGATCTTGGTAATGGAACTGCAACCATCAGTACCACAGACTTTTTCATGCCGATTGTGGATGATCCTTTTGATTTTTGGACGAATTGCCGCGACCAACGTGCCATAGTGATATTTTTGCTATGGGCGGTAAGCTGATTATGGGCATCGCCATTTTAGGTTTTCCAAACCAATGTATTGCCCGCAGAAGTTGCAGCAGAAAATTGTTGATGGTGGTCGCTTTGCTTGCCATCAAGCGGGTATTGCTTTGGCGACATTCCATTGATTCGCCTGAACCTATTTTTGGTTTAGCCGTGACAGGCGTAATTGACACTGAAAAAAGTGAAACGTAATGCGTCTGCAAAAATCAGGTTGTAAGCTTTTATATGACGAAACCGCTAGGTATTGGTATTTTGACGACGGCGGAGAAAAAGGAAAACTTAAGCCAGAACATCAAGGTTTAGCCACTGCTGCTATGTGCCAAATGAATTCCATTGGCAGTCAATTTTCCCTAGTGGATGGCGTAACAGCAATGACTGGATGTCACGGGATTTGGTTTACTTGGTCATTTAATTGAAATCTGTGAAGGTTCAGATCTCAAGTGCGGTAGTTTTTGCAGACAAAAATTAAAACCTTGGATGGTGTAAAAGATTATATTGCTACAAGGTTGCGTACCGTGGAACAGGGCGTAATTTTGAAAGTTATGGACATAAAGTGGGTGTATTAACGGAAGAACAAAAAGCGATTTTTGTGATCCTCAAACATCAGGCGGTTTATTAGCGGCAGTTGAGCCTACATAGCGTTTCAAACGGTCATTGAAATAGCCAAAGATGCGGTATTGGATTTATATGGTGGGGAATTAAAACCCAAACCGTGAACTCGATGTCGTCGTGGAAATAGTTTAATAAAGCGTGAAATTTTAACCACGCTTTTTACTATAGCAGGTTATTTTCCGATAACTTAATCCGCCCATGTATGGACGTAGAACTTCTGGCACTGTGATTGAACCATTGGCATTTTGATAGTTTTCGAAAGCACAGCCACTAAAAGTACGACCAACAGCCAAGCCAGAACCATTTTAAGGTAGTGCACTAAGCGCGTTTTCTTATCGCCTTTTTGCTTTTACAGCGTGCCGCATACGGCGAGCTTGGAAATCCCATATTTGAGCAAGAAGAGATTTCACGATAAGTATTTTCAGCAGGCACCCACACTTCTAAGTCGTAAGTTTTGCAAGAACCAAAGCCCATATCGCCTGTGCAAAGTAAAACTTTACGGTATGGTAAATTTAATAATTGCAATACTTTTTCTGCGTGACCGGTTAATTCTTCGAGTGCTTCCCATTGATTTATCTGGATCAACGATTTTGTACCATTTCTACTTTATCAAATTGGTATGTACGAATTAAACCGCGAGTATCACGACCGTAAGAACCCGCTTCTGAACGGAAACATGGCGTATGTGTAGATCACTATTGGTAATTCTGCTTCATCAATAATTACATCACGTACTAAAATTAGTGACGGGCACTTCTGCAGTTGGAATTACTGCAGTAAGGTTGTTCGCCTCTACACAGTATGGAATAAATCTTCACCAAATTTTGGTAATTGCCCTGTTCCATAAAGTGTGGGTGATTTACTAAATAAGGCACGTAGGTTTCTAACAGCCGTGTTGTTCAGTATGAAAGATCTGAGCATGAATTGCGCCAATGCACGGTGCATTTTAGCGGATTTGACCTTTCATCACAGCGAAACGCACCAGCTAATTTAGCCCCTCGTGGCAAAAATCTAAGCCATTGGCGTCTTCACCCAAAGTGACATGATCTTTCACTTTCAAAATCAAATGTACGTAAATGTACCCCAACGTAAAGATTTCTTTATTTTCGGTGTCATCTTTTGCCTAATGGCACTTCATCTGCTGGTAGATTTGGAATACTTAATGCAATTTGATTGATTTCTGCAAGTACTGCATCTAATTGTGCTTTTGCTTCAGTCAATTGATTGCCCATATTATCCACTTTCGCCAACAATGGTGCGATATCTTCACCAGCGCTTTGGCAGCGCAATGATTTTGCAGGAGTGGCATTGCGTTCAGCTTGTAAGTTTTCTGTGGTGACTTGTAAGTTCTTGCGTTGTTCTTCGATGGTGAGTTTTTCTGTATCAAGAATAAAGTTACTGCTTTTACTTTATTTCTGCGACTTCCGCCAAATGTACGGAGTAAACGGATCGATCATGGTATTTCCTTACTTTTTCGCGTTGAAATGAAAACGGTTTTATTCCTATCGCACGTTGTTGAAATAAACCAGTTAAAAGCCAAGGAAAAGGAGATTCCCACAAAATAAAGGAAAATACACCGCACTTTGTGCTAAAATTTGTTGCCAATTTAATCAAATTTTTAGTGGGTTATGAGAAAATTTATTCTTTCTTTTCTATTATTTATCGGTCGGTAGGGCTTGGTTTGCTTTGGGCTCATTTTTCATCCGACAAAATGGCAGGTTAGTGCGCAATTTGAAACGCCAAAAATGAGCGAACTAGGTAATTATTTTTCTTTTTCTACATACAGTTTAGTTAGCGGTGATGTTGATGCAGTGGATGCCACAAAGATTGAACGTAAGGCGACCAATTCTGCCTATCATGAATTTACAAAAATTCTGAGTTCTCCTGCTCAATTAATGGCGTTTTTAAATCAATCTGATTTTATGAAAGCGAGAGCTAAAGTTAAAAATCAAACCGTTCAGCAAATTGCTCACTTTTATTTTCCCAAGAAAATAATCTTGATCAACTAACCCTGTCCCTTTTGATCGTGAAGAAGTGATCAACTTTTGGTGGAATACATTCGCTATGTGAATAATCAAGCGCGCCAAACATTAAATAATGAATTGATTACAAAATGAAATCTTTTATTCGAACAAGTGATGGTGCAAATTGCAAAATTGACGTTTTCTTGGGGAAAATCAAATTGAAAATGATGCAATCTGTTCAACCATTAGATAATAATTTGGTGGCATTTCATTTTGTCCCAACAGCCTAATCTATAGCATGAGAAATCATGTTATCTCAACGGGTATTGGTGCTGGATTTGGAATTATTCTTAGTTTGTTAGCTATGCTGATTTTGAGGTGCAGGAAGAAATAGTAAAAAGAGTAAAGGATACTTTTGATAAATAAATTTTTGTGATCGTTGTCAAAATTTTAAGATCCTGTTCTGTTTATTTGGGGCGAATGTAGTAAACTGAAATCGAGTTAAAACCACTATAGGGAACAATGCTATGTTTCCATAACAGAGAATTAATCACCAAACTTAAAAGTAATGATGCTTATTTCGATCGTCTTTTGCGAAAAGCATAACGATTAGATCATGAAATTAAGAAAATGCAGAAAACATTCCAGCTCGCCACCCATGGAAATTGAGGCCTGAAAGAAAAATTATGGATTGAAAGATGAGCTTTATGAATATCTCAAGATCACGAGAATAGTACCGCTGATGCTCAGTGAACTACTTTCAGTATCACACAACAGGTTTTTCGTCGATAAAACAATAAGCCCGGTAAAGCTAATCCAAATACTATTGCGCCCTAGATAAACTGGTATTAATAAAGGAACTAATCATTTGTTCAAATAAAAGCATCAGAAAAGCCGAAATGATGAATTTGTACCATTGAAAACTCATTGCTTTATAGGCATGAACACCGGGGATCATCGGGATAATTGCGGCAACAGTGAAGGCTTTGGGATGGGCTAAATAACGATGGGAAAGATGCACGCTCAAAAATCCAATTGCCAGTGGCAAAGAACGTGGCAACAATAGCATGGGCTGTTAATATGCGGTAATAATGTGCGTATACATGCCCAAGTGCGGCTAAAATTCAGCAATATTTTAAGGCTATAGGCCATTAAATACCAAAAGCAAAGCCCACAGCTGGAATTGCGGCAACAACATATCATCGAATAATTTCAATATAAGTATTGGTGTATCTAATAACATTTTAATGCCCCCAAGTTGTACATATGTAATACGCTTAAAGCGAATACAATGCCAAGGCATGCGCCAAAAGTGAGAATAGTGGCAATCGTCCAACGACCTAATCCCATATTGACATAACCTTTTAATATATCCGCTAAAGAATTAATCAGAGGAAACCCCGGCACAAGTAATAACACACTAGACGCTAAAAGCAATTTGAGATCATTACCTAAGTTATATTTTAAGCTCACGCCAGAAATCAGTGAAGGCGACAAAAGAGGTGATGGAAAAGACGATGATAATGGTATTGCGTTTTAGAAAAATTCTTGTCGCACAAACATAGCAATGGCTGCTGCCACAAAGGTGATGCCACAAATCACCCAGTCTCCACCAGATAAATGGGCGAATGCTGCACAAGATAAGCTCAATCATGAATACAACTAACCATCGGTTATATCGAAGCGGTTTTTAATTGATCCAGCTGTGCGATTTCTAAGTCATCACAATGATGCTCAACGGCAATCACAATGCGCTGAACATCAGTGACCATTTGCATATTGATACCTTTATCCGTATCGTGCTGTGGTGATGCAATGATTATCAGATAAGGTTGTTAGCACCACCGCATTTGCCGTGAGCGCCATTCTACGCTTTCTACGCCAAGTGCTATGCCTAAACGCTGCGCCATTTGTACTACCACGGTACTTTCTGCCCCATGTTGTAGCAAGAGAAAGTGCCGTTTGTACGCACACGCGAGTCACCGCCCGTTGATATTCGTGTTCCTATCTTTCTTCTCTGTCAAAATATACCTAGAAAGAATTATAAAAATCTTTTCTAAAAATGCGCAAAAAGAACCGCACTTATGATTTAAGTCAAAAAATTTTTAGTGAAAAATTTTGTTATATCGATCACAAAATAAATAATTTTTTCTTTGATAATACGAAAAAATAGGACTCATCCTAAATTGATAATTGTTATCGTTTAATATGGAGATTCAAAAATGAAACATAAATTTTCCTTTTATGCTCTGTCCTCTCACCTTGTATTCATCAAAGTATCTATGCTTCCCCACAAATAAATCAGCTTGATACGATCTCTGTTTTAGGTACTTCTGAAAGTAAAGGCCCAAAGCAGGTAAAAGATAAAAATGTTTTCAGAAAACCAAGTAACCGAATATAAAAAGCAAGAAAGAAATTGAAACTTACAAAGGTCATTCTGTAGCGGATTTATTGACAGGCACAACAGGCGTATATAGTGGTGATGCACGCAATAGTGGTGCATTGGATCCTAATATTCGTGGTGTACAGGCAGGTCGAATTCCGTTTGAGTTGATGGCACAGAACAAGCTATCACTGTTTGGCGTGGTTTTGCGGGGTGAGCAACCCGTAACTATCTTGATCCTTTCTTAATTAGTAGTGTCACTGTTGAAAAAGGGTCCAAATTTGAACCGCACTTTAGATAGTGGCGTAGCGGGGTACTATTCTTTAAGCACACTTTAGAACCTGATGACATTATTAAAAAGGTGAAAAATTTGGTATCGAATTTAAAGCTGAAACAGCTAATAATTCTATTAAACAACGTGGTTATCCTATTCCTGTTGGTCAAGACTTCAGAAAAACTCGATCATCCTGAAGATATGGGCTTAGGTCCTATTTTCAGCTTATTTTTAGAACATCCGATCGTTATCCTGCTCGTTCTCATGGTAGAAATAAATTCTTTAATGACAATGCCTATCGCTTAGCCATCACGCAACAAAGATGAGCATTTTGAAGAAGCTTAGTTGCTTTATGCTTATCGCAATAAAGGAAATTATTTTGCGGGTTCAAAAAGGTGGACATAATTATGGTGAAGGAAAAACTTTGGATGAATATGCAAATCGAGAAAAACTTCGATCCGAATTATTATTCCACTGATGATCCTCATTCCTTGGATTGCCATTGTTTATCATCCGAAAAAGAAGTTCCTAACACATCTTTTGAACGAATCTTTGTTAGGCAAAGCGACCATTGTTTAACGATCACCAAATTAAAATTTGGCTTACGCCATAGCGATATACGTATTATGGTGAAATTATGCCTTCTCGCTATGGCGAAAACCAGCTATCAACAAGGCACAGTTCTACAATGGCCGCTTGCCAAATGTAAAACAAACCGCAGTGAATACAGATTTTGAATATAAACCTCGAAAATAATAAATGTGAATTTGCGCCTTGGAGCCCTATGCAGTATTTAATCATGCCAAAAACCAATACTTCAGGTGGAAGCCCTTCCGATATTATTTTTGATGATATAGGGATTTAATTCGGTAGGAACTGATCCTTGTTGCACCTGAAATTTAAGCAACCAGGGAAAGAAGGTTATGAACAGTCATTTATAGATAAAGCCGAATATATAAAACAATACGTAAAAATGGAAAGAATACGCTAATTCCAATGATAAAACACCAAATATTAAGGGGGTTTTTGGATACCAAAGAAGCTACACACACAATGGTCCGAAAGATAATCACTATAGCGTTTATGCTAGCAACTGTTTTGAAGTTACTCCATTAAATTTTGATGTAATGAGTAATTACAAATGGGAGAATCTAAATTCTGGAAAATGAATTTACCAAAAATACTCCACTTGCAAAACGAGTATGTGGTGGTTAGGGTTGGTGGCGGTAAACCAGACAGTAACATTTATTGTCCAGGCTGGGATTACCATATGAGTGGCGAACGTCACGGAAAAACGCAAAAGAATTAAAATGTAGGTTTTAATTTCCAATATAGCCCAGTGGATTGGTTGGTTTTAGATGCTGGTGCAAAATATACGCACTATAAATCACGTGATGATGGGTTGAGAAAGCAAATTCAGGATAAGCAAAGGAAGAGGTGTTGTATCCAGCGGCTATTCGCTTTGATTATAGAGAGCTGCCAAATATTACTGAGGACATGATATATAATAACTATAAGAACTTTGGTATTAAAAGAAGCAGAGTTCATGAATTCTCAAAAATAATCCAGAACCCAGAAGTAACTATAATACAGAAGAAGAGTGGCTTAAGGATAGAAGAATATGGAGTACAAATAGAAGGGGATATGTTAATTCAAAATTAATAGATTAAACAACATCTCTACAGATGAAGACTCTAACATAGCTGAAATTTTAGAAGAAAGAAACAGATTAAGTGGAGAGGAAAAACAATTTATTGAGAAAGAGATCAATATGGAAACTTTAATTTAGATAATTCGCCTATTAACAAGATATTTTATAGATGATAAATTGAAAAGAAGAGCAATTTAATCCAGCAACTAACCAAACTGAAAAACAATTCAGTATATTAGTGCCAATTTTTCCCAATTAGAAAAACGCAACCCAACGGAAGAACAATGGAAAAAATGGAGCAAAACGAATAGCCCACGCTTGGCTCCAGCTTAGAAAGCGATACTTGTTACTGACAATATTCGTATTTATACGAGATATACAGAAACAAAACGTATGCCAAGTATTTCAGAAAGATACTATTGGTTATTCCATTACTGAACTTCATCCATTCTATGATCGAAAACCTGAACATAGCAAAATATTGAGATTTGGTTATGTGCAAGATTTTACGAGGTTTATTACCCAATGCATCGCTGTGCTGATATTCGTCTAAAATTATTTCCATAATTTGCACATGTATTTGATCTGATGTAATTATGAAATGAAACAGTTTGATAAACGAATGTTATCTGGCTTAGAGTTTCAAACCGATATGATCAAAGGTAATTTCTTTGCTGATTTAGGTATCGTTTATAACCTTAAAATAAAATTCTGCGATAAAAATTCAGCAGTACTTGATCCGAGGCATTTGGGATTATGTTAGAAATGTAAAAACCAAGAGCCTTCCAGAATGCGTAAATGGCGCAATGTTGAAGGCTATTTAAAACATACGATAGCACCAAAATATTCCATCACGGCTAACCTTGGCATCCGTGCTTTTAGATGAGCGCTTAGAATTAGGTACCGCTGGCTTTATCATTCTCAAGTAAAAAGACAGCCGTGCAAAATCATTAAGAGATGCGGGGCTTTAGGAAGCACTGAAACCAACCGCTGGAATCCAGTATTAGTTGTTGATGCTTATGCTTCCTATAAAGTAAATGAAAATCTTCAATTAGAATTGTGGAACAAATATTACTGATCGTTATTATCTTGATCCACTCACACGCCCAAGCCTGCCAGCACCAGGAAGGAAACAGTTAAACCCGGGGGTTGAGCCAGCTTCTAAGAGGACAGCTAAGAATACATATAAATACTGTTGTTATAAAGAAAATCAAAACTGTTATAAATTTTGAAAAACTTATAAACAAACCGCACTTTGAGAGTATTTAACTCTGGCGCGGTTCAATTTGTCTGAGTTTTTATGATTAAAGTTTGACGACTTTCGCTTGTTTGAAAATCATATTATCGCCCACTTCAAGAATGGTAATTTGCAAGCCATCAATTTCGCAAATCGTGCCTTCATCGGGAATTTCTTCTATGTTCTAGGATTAAACCATTAAACGTGCGGGCATCTTCAGTATCCAATTCCCAGTTAAACATCTTTGTTGAGATCGCAGGTTGGCTGAGCCATCGATAAATCATGGAACCATCGGATTGTTGCGTTACTTCCTCATCAATGCTTGGGGCAGTGGAAGTGGTAAAATCATCCAAACGATTTCTTCCAAAAATATCTTCCAATGTCACAAAGTCCTTTAATATCGCTGTATTCATCTACAACTAACAAATTCGCTCTTTATTTGCACGGAAATTCGCAAGTTGAGTTTTAATGGCGTGCTTTCAGAATGAAATATACTTCATCAGCACGAATTAAGGTTTCTTTTGGTAAATTCATCAAGCAGTAAGCGGAATGCTTCACGCACGCGCAAAATACCAAGCACTTGTTCATCAAGGCTACCTTGTAAAAGCACTCACGCGGTTATGTGCTGCATGATTGAGCTGGCGCATAATGGCTTTCCAGTCATCATCAATATCACTGCCGCCGATTTCGTTACGCGGAACCATAATGTCATCAACGGTGACGGTTCCATATCTAAATAGAAAGCAACATTTGTGGATGTTGTTCATCAGGCGTCGCTTCGCCTGCTTCTGATACGATACTACGAAGTTCCTCTGCTAATTACTTGTTTTTGCATATCGGGTTTTAGCCTGACCAGATGCGATTAATGATTTGGTAAAATATTCATCAACCAAACTAGCTGGATAGAAGATTTTAAGTAATACCGTCAGAATATGGCTAGACACAAAACCGACTTTTTCTGCGTGCATCGCTGCCACAGTTTTGGGGAAAATTTCCAGAAAAAGACAAGCATCACGAAGTGAGCAAACCTGTTGCAATCCTACGCCGGCATCACCGTATAAACGCATACCAATCATGGTCGCAATCGCCGATGCGCTGATATTCAAGGTTATTAAAAATAAGAATAAAAGCTGTAACAAGGTGTCAGGCTTTTCTGGCAGCTTTTCTGCTTTTTAGTGCGCCTTTTATTGCCTTGTTCAGAGAGAAACGAAGACGATATTTATTGAGAGAGTAGTCTGGTTTCTGAGCCAGAAAAATATGCAGATAAAACTAAACAGATAATGAGAATAATAAATAAAGTACTAAGGGGAATACTGTCCAAGGGAAAATCCTTTTTGTTTGAGTTTAATCAACAAAAAGTGCGGTCACTTTTTACCGCATCTTTTTACCTGTTATTTGATTTTTGCTAAATCAAATGGCTACTCAAATAGCCAAGAGTGAGTAGAATAATACCTGAAATTGGCTAAATAATCATTCTTTTCCTTATATCCTATGCTTTCTTCATGAAATCGTTTACTCAAAAAGCCATTTTCATTTTGAAATGATGAAAAACGCCTAAATTTTCGGTATAATCCACAATTTTTAAGAAAAACAGGATTGTTAGCCATGTTTGAGAATTTATCGGATCGCCTTTCCAAAAACTTTTACGTAATATCACTGGAAAAAGGCCGTTTTAACGGAAGATAATATTAAAGAAACCTTGCAGCAAGTGCGTATGGCATTACTCGAAGCAGATGTCTGCCTTGCCTGTGGTGCGTGAATTTATCGCAAAAGTAAAAAGAAAGCGCGCTTGGGGAAGAAGTCAATAAAGTTTAACGCCAGGGCAAGAGTTCTTAAAAATCGTTCAGCGTGAGCTTGAAAAAGCCATGGGCGAAAGCGAATGAGAGTTTAAACTTGCAACCCAACCACCAGCAGTTATCTTAATGGCGGGTTTACAAGGTGCGGTAAAACCACCAGCGTGGGTAAAATTGGCTGAAAGTCTTGCGTGAGACGCCATAAAAAGAAAGTGTTAGTGGTGTCTGCCGACTGCATATCGCCCTGCTGCGATTAAGCAACTTGAAAACCTTGAGCTCAATCCGTTGGCGTGGATTTTTCCATCGGATGTTAAACAAAATCCAGTTGATATTGCTAAAGCGGCACTTGCTGATGCAAAACTGAAATTCTACGATGTGTTGATTGTGGATACGGCGGGTCGCTTTGCACGTTGATACGGAAATGATGGACGAAATCAAGCAAGTCCATGCAGCGTTAAATCAATCGGAAACCCTTTTCACCGTAGATGCGATGACTGGTCAAGATGCAGTCAATACGGCAAAAGCCTTTCAATGAAGCATTGCCGCTTACAGGTGTTATTTTGACAGTGGACGGTGATGCGCGCGGTGGTGCGGCGTTATCAATTCGTCAAATCACAGGTAAACCAATCAAATTCTTGGGTTGGGCGAAAAACGGAGGCGCTTGAGCCGTTCCATCCAGACCGTGTCGCTTCCCGTATTTTGGGCATGGGCGATGTGCTTTCCATATCGAAGATCTTGAACGTTCTGTTGACCGTGAAAAAGCAGAAAAAATGGCGCAGAAATTCAAGAAAGGCGATGATTTCACTTTAGATGATTTCCGCGAACAGCTTATTGAAATGAAAAAAATGGGTGGCATGATGTCTATGCTTGAGAAATTACCGGGTGCAAAAATTTGCCTGATCATCGTTAAAAATCAAGTAGATGACAAAATGTTTATCAAAATGGGAAGCTTGATCATAGCTCCATGACCCTAAAAGAACGCGCAAATCCAGACATAATCAAGGATCTCGCCGTCGTCGTATTGCATTAGGCTCTAGCACTCAGGTGCAAGATGTTAATAAATTACTTAAACAATTCGACGAAATGCAACGCATGATGAAGAAAAATGCGTAAAGGCGGCATGGCTAAATGATGCGCTGGGATGCAAGGCTTAATGGGCGGAGGCTTAGGCGGTCTTGGTCGGTTTAGGCGGAATGTTTAAACGATAATTTCAGAAGATAAAAGTGCGGTTAAAAAGAAATATTTTTACCGCACTTTTATATTTTCAGCTGGGATTATCTATATCTTTAAATTCTACATCAAAGCCATATTCTTTCGCCAACCATTCACCTAATGCCTTGATGCCATAGCGTTCTGTTGCGTGATGGCCTGCAGAGAAGAAATGTAATCCTTGCTCACGGGCAGAATGAATTGTTTGTTCTGACACTCTCACCAGTAATAAAACGCATCGCAGCCTTGTTCTGCAGCAAAGATCAATATAACCTTGTCCGCCACCAGTGCAGATACCAATTTTTCGGATTAAGTGCGGTCCGTTTTCAATGCAAATTAACGGTTTTCGATTTAACACTTTTTCTATTTTTTCTGCAAAGTCTTTACCTGTAATAGGTTCTTTTAATTCACCCCAAACAGGGATACTCACAGAGCCTTTTTCTAATGGTTGTAAATTTTCAATGTCGAGCAGTTTGGCTAATTGTGCATTGTTGCCTAATTCGGAGTGCACATCTAATGGCAAATGATAGCCATATAAATTAATATCGTTCACTAAAAGTGCTTTTAATTCGCTTGCCTTTCATTCCTCGGAATACAAGGGTTTTCTTTTCCAGAAATAGCCGTGATGAGACCAAAAATCGCATCGGCATTTTGGCTGATTGCGTAATCAATTAGAGCCTGACTCGCTGTTACGCCAGTAATGATTTTTGATTTCGTTTTACCTTCGACTTGTAAGCCGTTGGGCGCATAGTCATTGATTTTATCGGAAGAAAGTTTTTGATTAATGAGTTGTTCAAGTTCGAGATTATTCATAATTGATCGTTGATTGGAAACAGGTGAGGATATGGTACAAAATTCCCATGGCTAGTGCGAAGGAGTGGGGGAATGCACTAGCCAAGTTTCATTACTATTAAATTACTATCTAGTATCTAAAACAGGATTCATTATATACATAAATATATATCGATCAAGGGGAAATAAGAAATTTTTATTTTATTTAAAGTGCGGTTTAAATTTCTTGTGTTTTTAATAGTTCAATAAGTCAAATTTGTCAGCAAAGAAGGGAAGTTTGGCTTTGGTGAGGGAGTTAATGATGGCAAGAGAAAGCAAAAATATTTTGTTGGGATGTGGAGCCGTTGTGTTACAATTCGTAGGTTTTTAATTTAGCAAAAAGGTTTTCACTTGAGAAAAATGGTTGTTGATTATCGCAGGCGCGTTGATTATTTCAGCTTGCGCAAATAAAGATGTGTATTTTAACGGCGACAGAAGGTTCTCATTCAGGTGTTAAATTTGATGAAAAACACGTCATTGGGGAATGAACCTGCAAAAGCGTGGTAGGTTTTAGCCCTATTTTTCATTCATAAAAATAGCGCTGGTTTGCCTGCGCTTATTTTTATTTGTATTTATTATTTATATTGAACCGCAATATCGCTCTGACGCTATCACCATAAACTGGCAATAATGTCATAGGCTTGTTTTAATACGCCTTCTTAGAAAGTTTAACAATTTCAGTATTTAAACCAATTGAGTAAATCTGGCGCATCTTTTGCGTACCGTAGGCACAACATCTTGATCGCCAAAACTTTTACGCCTACTGTGTAGCCTGGGTTTTGTTTTGCCCAAGCAAAATAAGAAGGTGTTGTCATTAGAAAGTGCATCACCACGTCCGTCATCCGTAATGCTTCAAAGGTTTCGGTATTTTGTTCAAATTTAAGTAATTTGATGTTGGGATAATTTTTGGTAAAAGAAAATATCAGCGGTAGTCCCTTTATCCACAATCAGGGTTTTATCTTTTAATTGTTCAGCGTTTGTGATGACTTCACCATTTTTAGACACCACACCAAGTGCAACTTTCATATAAGGGTTTTGCAAATCGACCACTTCTTTACGTGCCGCAGTGACAGTAAAATTCGTAGAATAATATCTACTTTCTTGGAAAGTAAATATTCAGCGCGTTTGCTGCATCTACAAAGTACAAATTCCACTTTATTTTCATCGCCTAATAGATCCTTCGTAATCGCTACCGATTTCTACATCAAACCCTTGGCTTTTTCCCTGGGTATCCACATAGCCAAATGGCGGTTTATCACTGAATACGCCAATGCGTACTTTGCCTGCTTGTTTGATTTGTTCAATTACGCGAAGCTTGTTTTGCTTCTTTTGACCTGTTCTTTATCGTTACAGGCCGATAATCCCAAAAAGCAAGTGCTGCCGTGGCAAAAAGTGCGGGTTAATTTTTAAATGTTTTCTTCATAGTTTGTCCCTCTTGGTTCATAGTTTAAGATGTTTAAATGTCACTGATCCGTGGTCGGATTCGTAAAGAAAATCTTCAGGCTTGGCTTGTTTGATAATTTGACCTTATCCATAAATACAATGCGATGTGCGACTTGACGTGCAAAATTCATTTCATGTGTCACAATCAACATTGTCATGCCATCTTGGCTAGACCTAAAATAACATCGAGTACTTCGCGTACCATTTCCGGATCCAATGCAGCGGTCACTTCATCAAATAGAATAATTTCAGGATTCATACATAGGATTTGTACGCACTAATGGCTAGTGCGTTGCTTTTGACCACCTGAAAGCTCGCGTGGATAGGCATTTTACGCTCATATAATCCCACCCGTTTGAGTAATTCATCTGCTTGTTTTTCTGCTTCAGCACGATCGCGTTTTTTGTACTTTTAATGGTCCAAGTAGAATGTTGTCGCTCACCGATAAATGAGCAAATAATTCACAGCTTGAAACACCATACCAATACGTTGGCGCGCTTTTACCTAACTGATATGTCTTTGCCAAGTAGTCCTGCATTTTGCAGTAATAATTGACTGCTCTTTTATTAGTTCTAAGCCATTTTAGTGTGCGTAGTGCTTTTCCCACAGCCAGATGGCCCTAAAATTACGACAACTTCCCTTTTTCAACAGAAAGACTTATTCTTTAATGCTTCTACATCGCCATAATTTTTAACAAGATTTTTGATTTCTAATAATGCCATTTTGGTTCCTTTAATCTTTTCCCAACGCGCTTCTAAATAACGAGAGAAAATAATGAAAAGTGGATAACAAATTACAAAATATAAACAGAAAATTAAACCGTATATCCAAAGAGCAGCAGATTGATTAGTGAAAAGGAGAATGTTCAATAATTTGTTGGCCAACTTTGATAACTTCAACCACACCAATTAACATGGCAAGTGAACTGGTTTTTATCATACGTGAATAAGTTAATTATACTTGGTGTCACTCGTTTTAGGGCTTTTGAGGGAAGTAAAATATAAATGAAAAGTTTGCAAGGGCGTTAAGCCTAGGGCGTAAGCCGATTCAATTTGGTGCTTTTCAATGGAGGTGAGCGCACCACGCACGAGATCCCATTTCTGCAGTTCCCCATAAAAGACAAGAATACTGGTGGTGACACTATCTAAATGGATATCAAACCATTTTGCTAATCCAAAATAGAAGAAACAACAACACTAATAATGGAAGGTTACAAATTCAAGATAAATGCCTGTAATTGCTTTGATAATATTATTTTTACTTGTCATCAGTATGCCTAAAATAATCCCTAAGAAGCAAGCAAAAATACTGAAATAAATGCAATTTCAGCGGTAATCCAAAAGTCATGGAGTAAGCGTTTAATTGGTTACCTTGGGAATAATAATTCAAGCTCCCATATTTTGCTCTCCGAGTACGTTTTTCTAAATAGCGAATCAAAATTGACATCGGTAGCATAATTAGATAAAATACAACCAATAAAAATAAGGACTCATTTGTTTTTGTAATCCATACCAATGATTTCTTTTGCAAATAAACATTAATTCTGCGACAGCAACTGCGCTAATAACGGAGGTTTCTTTCATTGAAAAATAAACAGTTTGCTCCAATAGCTGGCATAGAAATAGTAAAGGCTTGAGGTAAAATCACATATCGGAAAAGCTTGAAAAAGGTGTTAAACCGATGCTAAGTGCAGATTCTATTTTGCCCTTTGATACTGCTTCTAATCCCCCGCGAATGGCCTCAGCCATATAGCTCCCACCTAAAAAGCTAATCCAATCACACCCAGTGAATCCATCTAATTTAATGCCAACTTTAGATAAGCCGAAATAAAGGAAAAAACACTTGAATTAAAAGTGGGGTATTACGAGAAAGTTCAATGTAGCTTTTAACTAGCCAGCTTAATGATTTCACTTTGGTAAGTAGTTATCACTGCACAAATAGTGCCGATAATCAGCGAAAGTAAGATTCCCAAAAGGAGAGAGCAAGTGTCATTAATGTTGCATCTACAAATCGCGGAAAAACGTTAATGATATAATCCCAGTTCATTTTTCTTTTATGAAAGCATTTTTGTAAAAAGATAGTAAAAAGAGATTTTTATGTTGAGAGAAGAATTGAGAAATGAATGATTTATAGCGAAATGGAATAAGATGAGATAGGAAAGAAAATGCGGTGAAAAGTCACCGCACTTATTTATTATTCTACTTTCACAATCCAGCCTTCAGGCGCTTCGACATCACCGAACTGGATGCCTGTGAGCTCTTCATAAAGGCGACGTGTTACTGGGGCCAACTTCAGTTTCAGAATAGAACACATGGAATTTACCTTTTCATGTTGGATTCCGCCAACAGGTGTGAAATGACCGCTGCAGTACCACAGGCACCCGCTTCGAGCAAAGATTGATCCAGCTGATCGATATAAACATCGCCTTCAATTGCTTCCATACCTAAACGCTCTTTTGCGATATGTAAAGAGAGTATTTAGTGATACTTGGTAAAATAGATTCTGATTTGGTGTGATGAATTTATTGTCTTTTGTGATACCAAAGAAGTTTGCAGCACCGACTTCTTCAATTTTAGTGTGAGTTTTGGATCTAAACAAATAGCATCAGCAGTTTACGTTCTGGCGTACCTTGTTCTGCTGCTAATACATGTGGCAGAAGGCTTGCAGCGTAGTTACCACCCACTTTTACACCACCAGTTCCCATTGGTGCAGCGCGATCGTATTCTGTGGTAATAAAGTTAGATGGTGTTAAACCACCTTTGAAATAGGGCTCCCACTGGGCAGGCAGAATACAGAGAAAATAAATTCTGGCGCAGCTTTCACACCGATGTTTTCACCCACGCCAATTAGAATGGGCGTAAGTATAGGAGTTGCGCCAGAGCCGTAAGGACCGACCCATTCTTCGTTTGCTTTTCACCACTTCTTTACATGCACGGATAAATAATTCAGTGGGCACTTGTGGCATGAGTAAACGATCAGAAAGTATGCTGCATGCGTTTTGCATTTTTCTTGTGGATCGGAATAAGTTGATTGAGCCGTCTTTGCAACGATAAGCTTTTAAAGCCTCAAAGCATGTTGACCAGTAGTGAAGTGCGGTAGAACCTCTCGTGAATATGTGAGGTATTGTCTGTGGTGAGTTTGCCTTCGTCCCATTTGCCATCTTTCCAGTGAGCGATGAAACGGTAATCTGTTTTGATATAACTAAAACCAAGGTTATTCCAGTCTAAGTCTTTCATTTTTGCTTCCTTAATATTATTTTTGAATGAAATGCCGTTTAATCTACACACCATTCCAGAAGTGGATTTAAATAATAAATTTCGAGAAATGTACAATTTTTAGCCAATTAAAAAGGAATAATGAAATTTTTGGAAACAGGGCAGAAATAAAGATATAGTTATGCTAAAATTAGATGAAAAACGCCACTCAATGAGGCAGCGTTTAACCAAATCGGTTTAATAATATACAGGAAGTAAATGAGTAACATATTTTGTTACTCAAGTTCGGTTACCTGAACTATATGCAAACACAACATCATACTCTAAGTCTCGAAACTCTATTAACTAGTAAGGAATTACCAATCATTAAGTATGGTTGTATTGTAAGGAAAAAGGGTGAAAAAGGACAAATGACATTATTTTGAAGTGATTAGAAAAACTAATCGAATTAAATCTTGTCTCATTATAGACAAAAATGATGAATGGAAACACTTATGTATAAACGTTTGCTACCATTGAATTCGCTAAAAGCTTTTGAATCAGCTGCTCGCCATTTAAGTTTTACTAAAGCGGCAGATGAGCTTTTGTGTCACCTAAGCGGCAGTTAGTCATCAAATTAAATTATTAGAAGAGTTCTTAGGAATTGAATTATTTAAGCGAAAGAATCAGTTCTTTAGAGTGTAACAGGCTTGGAAAAGCTTATTTTGTTGATATTAACAAAATTCTGCGCCGCTTAAATGAAGCAACAGAGCGATTGTTAACGTTAAAAACGGATCCGCATTTTAAATATTAGCGTGCCACGAACTTTTGGTATCCAATGGCTCATGCCACATTTAAGTGAATTTAATCAGCTTTATCTCGCAAATTGAGGTGCGTTTTAACAGGTGTGGATCAAGATGAAGGCTTGTTAAATCAAAAGAAATTGATCTTGCTATTTATTATGGTTTGGGAAATTGGCAGAATCTTCAGTGGATCGTCTTGGTGAAGAAAATTTATTGATTTTAGCTTCGCCCGAATTGTTAGCCGAAAATCCAATTATTCAGCCTGAAGATTTACACACACATTAATTCACATTCATACCCGTGATAATTGGCAAGCGATGGCAAATCATTTACAGTTGATGATTTAAATATTCAGCAGGGCCGTTATTTAGCCATACATTCATGGCGTTGCAGGTTGCGATTCATGGGCAAGGCATTGTATTAGCTAATCGCTTTATTAGCCTTGTAAGAAATTGAAAATGGCTCATTAAAAGTGGTGTTGCACAACCAATTTACCTCGATCCAAAAATCATTTTATGTGGTCAATCATCTTGATCGCCCTTGATGACCAAAAATTCAAGCATTCCGTCAGTGGATTATTAACTCACCAAACAAAAAGAAATGCAACAACTCGCATTATATTGTCGCCCAGGTTTTTGAGAAAGAAGTCGCTGCAGAGATCATAGATCAAGCAAGCAATTTGAGTGTATTTGGGTTTGCAATGAGTACAAGATAATTCGGGCTATGTAATTTTGAATGTTATCAATCTGATGAGGCAGATCGCTTGCTCGAGACATTCCTTTTTAACACGTTTGATTTTTGCTCGTCAGATGATTGTGGTTTCTGATTTATTGGAAGATTTAGATCCCGTTGATCGTATTAGTCCCATCGTGGCGGCGTTTGAAGCATTATCACAACAAATTAATTTTTGCTCAATCTAGCGAGCTTTTTGTCGAAACTGCAGATACAAATGAAGCGAAGGAGCTTTCCACTTTTTGTCGTAAAATTTACCGTGCCTTTACGTCAGGCATTGAAAAACAAGGTTGGCTTTCTGCAAAGCAACCTCAAAAGAGCAGTCAATTTTTACATTGTTTTGTGAAACCGAATTGCTGTTATGTGGGATATTCTTATGTGGATAATCATTCCCCATTTTATGGGAGATCCCTCGTTTAAAATTTCGGCAGATGCGCCGAGCCGCTCTACGTTAAAACTAGAAGAAGCTATTTTGACTTTTTATTCCGCGTAAAGAAGAGAATAAACGTTTAAATGAAAAAATATGATTGGCGTTGATTTAGGGGCTTGCCCTGGCGGTTGGACGATATCAATTAGTCAAACGCGGTTTATTTGTTTATGCCGTTGATCACGGAAAAATGGCGGCGAGTTTGCATGATACGGGGCGCATTGAACATTGCGCGGAAGATGGTTTTAAATTTCAGCCTCAAAAAGGAAAAAGTGGATTGGTTAGTCTCTGATATGGTGGAACAACCAAGTCATGATTTCTTTATTGATTGTGCAAATGGTTGTTGAATGGTTGGTGCCGAGGAAACGATCTTCAATTTAAGATTACCCATGAAAAACGTTATCAAGAGTGATATTATGCTTAGAAAATTTGGCTGTGATGTTGGCTGAGCAGAATTTAAATTTTTCATATTCAAAGCTAAACATTTATATCACGATCGTGAAGAAATCACGGTACATATAGCATTAAAACCTTGAGTGAATTGTTTTCATCAACCAAAAAGGACGTCGCGAATGAATTTACACGAATACCAAGCAAAAAACAACTATTTGAGCATTATGGATTACCCGTAAAAATGGGGCGGTCTGTCAATCTGTTGATGAAGTAGATTTGGTACTGGCTCAACTTTCAGGGCGATAAGTGGGCGGCGAAATGCCAGAGTTCATGCGGGTGGGCGTGGTAGCTGGTGGTGTTAAATTGGTGCACGATGTAGAGGAAGCAAGATCTTTTTCAGAAAAATAGCTGGGACAACGTTTAGTCACTTTTTCAAACGGATAAATTAGGTCAGCCAGTAAACCATATTTATTTTGAAGAAAACTTGCGATATTGATAAAGAATTTTACTTAAGTGCGGTTGTTGATCGTTCGCTCTCAAAAAGTGTGTGTTTATTGCTTCTCCTGCTGGTGGAATGAATATTGAAGAAAGTCGCGCAAAATTCACCGCACTTACTTCATAAAGTCATTGATATCCTTTATTTGGAGGATTACCTTTATCAAGGCCGTGAATTAGCGTTTAAATTAGGGTTAAGTGGTGCCAAAACAAACAGTTTACCGATATCTTTTATGGGGCTTATCTCGTTTGTTTTTAGAAAAGATTTATCTTTAGCGGAAGTCAATCCGCTTGTTCTGACTAAACAAAGGCAATTTGGTTTGTCTCGACGCCAAAAATATCTGTTGATGATAACGCTTTATTTCGCCATAAAGATCTCTGGCACTGCAAGATTTAACTCAAAAATGATGCCCGTGAAGCAGAAGCTGAAAAATTCCAGTTAAACTATGTGGCTTTAGAGGGCGACATGTGGTTGTATGGTAAACAGGGGCTGGGCTTGCAATGGGCACGATGGATATTGTGAAACTCTATGGTGGGAAAGCCCGCGAATTTTCTTGATGTCGGTGGTGGTGCAACGAAAGAGCGGGTTGCTGAGGCGTTTCAAAATCATTTAACCGATCCTTCAGTGAGAGGTGATTTTAGTGAATATTTTTGGTGGCATTGTTCGTTGTGATTTTATTGCTGAAGGCGTGATTGCTGCCCAGTAAAATGAAGTTGGGCGTGAAGTACCTGTGGTTGTGCGATTAGAAGGAACGAATGCTGAAATTGGTCGCCAAATTTTAGCGGAAAGCTATGTTAATATTCTTACTGCACACACGTTTCACAAACAAGCCGCAAATTAGCCGTGAATGCAGCAAAAGGGAGAACACTAATGGCGATTTTTAATTGATAAAAATACCAAAGTGATTTGCCAAGGGTTTTTACTGGTGGACAAGGGACTTTTCATTCTGAACAAGCATTAGCCTATGGAACGCAATTAGTCGGTGGCGTATCGCCAAACAGGTGGAACCACTCATCTTGGTTTTGCCTGTATTTAATACAGTTCGTGAAGCTGTCGAAATACAGGGGCAACAGCGACAGTCATTTATGTGCCAGCACCATTTTGTAAAGATGCCATAATTGAAGCCATTGATGCAGGGATTAAGTTAATTGTCTGCATTACTGAGGGCATTCCTACATTGGATATGCTTAGGGTGAAACAAAAATTAAATGAAACTGGCGTTGTAATGATTGGACCAAATTGCCCAGGTGTGATTACGCCTGATGAATGTAAAATCGGCATTATGCCGGGACACATATCATAAAAAGGCAAAGTGGGAATTGTTTCTCGTTCTGGTACTTTAACTTATGAAGCGGTAAAACAAACCACCGATGAAGGCTTTGGACAATCTACCGTGTGGGTACTCGGTGGAGATCCCATTCCAGGCTCTGAGTTTTATTGATATTCTTGAAAGATTTCAACAAGATCCCGAAACAGAAGCCATTGTGATGATTGGCGAGATCTGGCGGGTTCCGCAGAGGAAGAAGCGCGGCAACCTTCATTAAAAGATAACCTCACCAAACCAGTGGTAGCCTATATCGCGGGAATCACTGCGCAGGTAAAACGGATGGGGCATGCTGGGTGCCATTATTAGTGGTGGAAAAAGGAACTGCCGCGAGAAAAATTGCAGCGCTTGAGGCCGTCAGGTGTGACCTGTGCAAAAAGCCTCGCTGAAAATTGGTGCAGCCTTTGAGAAAGGCATTAAAAATAATTTCGAAAATTAACCGCACTTTAGTTTGACAAGGCGTAGATTGACTCTCACGCCTTTATTTTTATATATACTCGCCATTATAAAGTGAGCGCAAAACTGCTATAATCAGCGCACTACACTAAGGGAAGAAACAGCATGAGCCAATTTTCTATATCCACCCTGAAAATTCACAAGCGCAGTGATTAATCAAGCCGTAGAGATTTTCACAAAGAAAGGCGGTGTGATTGTGTATCCGACGGATTCAGGATATGCCTTGAGGCTGTATGATGGGCGATAAAACATGCAATGGATCGTATTGTAGCGATTCGTAAAATGCCTGAAGGACATAATTTTACGTTGGTGTGTAGTGATTTGTCGGAGCTTTCAACTTATGCAAACGGTGAGCAATACCGCTATCGTTTGATTAAAAATACGCCGCCTGGGCGTTATACTTTTTATCCTACTGCAACGAAAGAATTACCGCGTCGTTTAATGACATCAAAACGTAAAACCATAGGTTTACGCGTACCAGATAATAAGATCGCTTTTTAGATTTACTTTCGTGTCTAGGCGAGCTGATTTTTATCTTGTTCGTTAATGTTGCCTGAATGAAGAACATACCGTACAATCCGATCCTGATAGAAATTCGATGATCGCTTTTAGAGCACTCAGGTTGATTTAATTATTCATGGGCGGATATTTGGGGCAAGAGCCTACAACAGTGGTGGATTTAACGGAAGAATCACCAGTGATTTTGCGCGAAGGAAGTGGAAGTACTAGCTCCTTTTATTTAACTTATAGACGCTTGTGAAAGCGACCTTTCCATTAGTTTAAGGAAAACAATGAAACCTAGTCAAAACAAACTCAAGACAACCGCACTTTTCCAAAAGATTCCAGCAAAGAAAAGAGTGATCAGCTAAAAAATGATAGACGTTCAGTGTCTGCGTACTGCATCGACGTAGAAACAGCAAATACGAAAAAGTGCAGTTAATTCTGACAACAAATTTTTATCTAAGCCAAAAGCGAAAACCTGTTGTAAAGCCTCGAATCAACCTAAAGTAGAGGGCGAAAAATTACAGAAAGTTTTAGCGCGTGCAGGACAAGGCTCTCGTCGTGAAATTGAAACAGATGATTGCTGCAGGCCGAGTGAGCGTAGAGGGTAAAATTGCGACTTTAGGGCGAGTCGTATTGACGTACATTCTGGCGTGAAAGTGCGTATTGATGGCCAAATCGATCGATCTTAGCCACGCACAAAAAGACTGCAGCGTGTTAATGTATTACAAACCTGAAGGTGAACTTTGTACTCGTAGCAACGACCCAGAAGGGCGTGCCACAGTGTTTGATCGTTTGCCTACGTTTAACAGGCTCTCGTTGGATTGCGGTGGGGCGTTTAGATATTAACACATCGGGTCTGTTGCTTTTCACTCACTGATGGTGAGCTGGCAAACTCGCCTAATGCATCCAAGCCGTGAAGTGGAACGTGAATATTCGGTGCTGTATTTGGTCAAGTTGATGGTGCAATGTTGGCTCGTTTACGCAAAGGCGTTCAGCTTGAAGATGGCCCTGCCAACTTTAAAGAAATTAAATTTACAGGCGAGTGGGTATCAACCAATGGTATGACGTAACCTTGATGGAAGGACGTAATCGTGGAGGTGCGCCGTTTACTGGAATCCCAAGGGAGTTCAAGTCAGCCAGCTGATTCGTATTCGTTACGGCAATATCAAACTGATGAAAGGTTTGCCTCGTGGTGGCTGGGAGGAAATGGATCTTGAACGTAAACTGCTTGCGTGAACTTGTGGGATTACCTGCTGAGAACTGAAACGAAATTAGATGTTACACAGCCACGTCGTCGTCCAAAAATCTGACAAATTCGTAAAAGCGGTAAAACGTTATTCTGAACTTAGCAAACGTTATATATAAGGATTTTTATGAAAATGCAGCAACTGCGCTATATTGTTGAAATTGCTAACCATAATTTAAAATGTAACTGAAGCGGCTAATGCGCTTTATACATCACACAGCCTGGAATTAGTAAGCAGTGCGGTTGCTGGAAGATGAATTAGGTCTAGAAATTTTTGAACGTCATGGCAAGCGATACTCAAAATCAATTACGCCAGCAGGGAAAAAGATTATTTCTGATTGCACGCGAGTTACTTGTTAAAGCGCAAGGTATCCGTGCCGTTGCCGATGAATATACTCAGCCCAATCACGGGTATTACGTATTGCGACGACAAATACTCAGGCACGTTATATGCTGCCAAGCGTGATTGAACGTTTTTCTAAAAATATCCTGATGTGAGTTTGCATATTCACCAAGGTTCGCCAACACAATTCATGATGCATTAATGTCAGGGAGAGTGGATTTGGCGATTACTACCGAAGCGCCTTATTTATTTGATGATTTGTTCTAGATTCCATGTTATTGGTGGAATCGCGCAGTGGTGTTACGCCAGAACATCCGCTTGCCAAAGTGAAAGAATTGACGATTGAGGAATTAGGCAAATATCCACTTGTGACCTACGCTTTTGGTTTTACAGGTGTTTCGATTTAGATTATGCATTTAATAGCGCAGGAATTTTTGCCGAATATAGTCTTTACGGCTACCGATGCCGATATCATTAAGACTTATGTACGCTTAGGCTTAGGGGTCGGGTACTATGGCATCGTATGGCTCATACGCCATCAGACACCAGATCTTGTGGCGATTGATGCAAGTCATTTATTCCGCCCTAGTATGACGAATATTGCATTTAAAACATAGCACGTTCTTACGCAATTATCATGTATCGATTTCATGGAATATTTTTCACCGCACTTAACTCGTGAGTATCGTGGAAAAAGCTGAGGCGTTTGCGTGATAACAATTCAGTGAAAAATTATTTGATAACGTGAAATTAGACGTTAGATAAATTAATTGTTGAAATTAGTGATAGAGAAAAGGACGTTAAACGTCCTTTCTTACTCTTATTGTTCATTCTGATTTTGAAGTTTTTCTTGTTTTGAATGATAAAATAAAGATATATTAAACCAATTGGTGCAATAAAAATTGAGAATATGAAACAAATCGCTATTGTGATTGAGTTTTGTTACAAGCATTAAAAGGTGCATTAACGAAAAAGACATTATCACCTAAAAATATATTCGATAATACTTTCATCAAAACGAGATCGAGAGTAAGGATATAATAATAAGCAGATTAATCCTAGGATTGCATTTGTTACAAGAATAGATATTTTTCCCAGTGTGATTATATCCGTTATAGCTTATAGCAACTATAAATATAAAGAATATTAAACCAAATAGAAATTGTCGAGTATAGTAAGCTCTTTGATAATCCACCGAGGGTCTTAGATAAAAATGACATGGTATCTCCTTATTCTTGAATTTATAGCCTTCCTCAGTCTAACTTACATCGTAAAGTCATGCAATTTATTTATGTATAAAGGTGTATTGTGCATATTTGATTAATGCACTTATTACAATAAAAATAAATGTGGTACCAAGTTCATGACGATCACTGTTGCGATAGAAAGTAATAATCTTGATGCGCCAAAAATAAAACCACGATTGGTGCCATTATCAAATTTCACTAATAAGTTTGCCATCGCCGTGAGGCATATACTTCAATGACTGTAAAAATGACAAGATAGGCATAGGCTGAAAATACGGAAAGATAACGTAAGGTTATAAACCAAGGCATGATAATTCCAATAGCCAACAGAGGCGCAAACCTCATGCAGCTTGTTTGATTGTTAAATTAATTTTTTTCTTGAAAAATAGCTTTGTAATAGCACGGTGAGTAAGTCCATTACCAAAATAATGCTATCGGCGAATGTTCAGGACATGCCAAGTTTATTGTTAAATAAAAATGGGAAAAATGACAAAGAAAGAGCTCGCAATGGCAAGAGGTAAAAGAGCATTAAATGCACCATGAGAAATTCTTTTGTAACTAATTTCTTTGATTTGTGTAAAAGCGCAAATTTTACCAACGTTTGCAAGGTTTGAATTTGATAGAAAGGTTTCACCATTAAGGCGAATAATACGGCTTCCATTGAAAAACAGACCCAAATGAGCAAGTCGATATGTTCGTATTTAATAAAATGGAATGACTAAAAGCGGCGCAAACATGGATGACATGGAGGTCACTTTTAGATATTTTCCTGTAAGCGTTTTTCTTTGTATTCATCCTCAGCCAACACAAGTAAGCAGGCTTTAGTGTTGGTTTCCAAATAAGCAACTGCCTAAAGCCAAAAACAAGTGGTCGTAATCAGAAGTAATAAATAATTATCTGCCGAGAAAGAAAATATACAGCGATTACATCTAAAAACAGCTGAGCAACATCATTTTTGCTAAACCATAACGATCGCCCCTAATACCGGCAAGAATGGAAAGGGCTCGGTCTTTGAGAAAAAGAGTGAGTGATAAGGAAAAGGCGATTTCGCTGTTACTCAATCCTTTACTTTGAGATAAATCAGAAATACCGTTTGCACAGAAAAAAGCAAGGGTGGAAAAGAAACGCCGAGTAAGTAAAAGTTTTTGTAAATTCATAGGGTCACAATAAAGAAAAGCACGCGTTGAATAACGCGCCATGAATGAGTAAGTGCGGTTGAAATGATATTAAAATTTTCACCGCACTTGAAAGATTAAAAACAGATCGTGATATTTCACTAAATCTTTACGCTGAATAGCAAAATACGCCTAGTCCGCCATTTTTAAGTTCTACCCATTCAAATGGTACATCTGGATATTGTTCAATTAAGCTCACCATGCTATTACCCACTTCACACACCAACACGCCATTTTCGGTTAAGTAATCTGGCGCTTGTTTCAAAATTTGTTTGGTAATATTTAAGCCATCATGGCTAGAACCCAAGGCGAACTCTGGTTCAAAAATGGAATTCTTCCGGCATATCTGCGAGATCTTCTTCATCCACATAAGGTGGATTGGTCACGATAAGATCGTATTTTTGTCCTGCAAAATATTTTCAAATAAGTTTGATTGAATCAAACATGCGATGCTCTACTGATGGCGTGAACATCGATCTCGCCACATTGGCGCGGCATCAACCGATAAATCGACAGCATCTACTTCCGCATTCGGGAACGGATAAGCGCAAGCAATGGCAATACAACCGCTGCCTGTGCACAGATCGAGAATATGATTCGGCTTCTGTGAAATTAAATTTTCAAAGCGATCTTGAATTAAAGAACTAATTGGAGAACGCGGAACAATTGTTCGTTCATCGACATAAAATTGCGACTCGCAGAACCAAGCACTATTTGTTAAATATGCCACCGGTACGCGTTGTTCGATTCGGGTTAATACAAATTGAACTACAGCTCAGATGGGGTTAATCGACTGTTAAATAATTCGGTAGGTAAATCAATGGGCAAATGTAAGCCACTTACGAGTTGCAGGCTTTCATCCCAAGGGATTATCGTGCCTCGCTCGAAGTAAATATCAGAGCGATTGAGAGAATGCTATGCACGTCCAACGCAGAAAATCTTGGATGGTTTGCTAGTTCGTTTGCAACATTATCTTCCAAGATAGCTGCAACTAATTCTTGGTTATGGAGGTTTCCATCGCATTTCTCCATAAAAGTGAGTAGAAAAGCTAGCATAGAAATTCGGTAGTGAAAAATTTGGCGTAGTTATACCATGATGAGAAATGTAGAACTATGATATGATACGCAAAAATTTGAAATTAATGAGAAAATGCAAGACGAATTTGATTTATTCCGAGCGGAAACCAAAGGCATTAAGCCGATGAAAACAAGATACTTTTTTGTTGCTCCACGCCAAAAACGTGATCGATAGAATTGAAAGAATTACGAGCGAAAGAGGATACATTGTTCTATCTGATGAATATGAGCCGTTACTGAATGAGCATGATGGTGTTGTGAACATTTACGTGATGGGGAAGATTCTCATTTATTAAAACAACTTCGTCGTGGAGATTTTTGCCAGAATTGTTTTTAGATTTACTACGGTTTAACCCGTGAACAAGCTTAAGCAAGAATTAGCAGCACTTTTACTGGCTTGTGAAAATGAGTCATGTTGATTGTGCCAGCATGCATGACGGGCCATGGCACTTTACATTGAAAACAAATTCCACGTTGGCTAGTACAACATCCTAAAAGTGCGGGCATTACATCAAGCGCCAAGAGAATGGGGCGGTGAAGCCGCAATTTTGATTTTGCGTGATTTGTAAAACGTTATAAAATACCGCACTTTACTGCCTGTGGCAAAGTGCGGTATTTTCTTTTATGTTTTTACTTGAACCATTGTGTTGCTTGAATTGCGGTTAAGGCAATTGTGCACACAATATCGTCAACTCAAAGGCACCACGAGATGTTAGTCATTGACTGGTTTGCGCATACCTTGAAGCATTGGTCCGATAGACACTAAATCTGCAGAACGTTGTACTGCTTTTGTAAGTGGTGTTACCGGTGTTCAAGTCAGGGAATACGAATACCGTTGCTTTACCTGCCACAGGGTGAATTTGGGCGCTTTAGAGCGAGCTACATCTTCCATCACAGCCGCATCGTATTGTAATGGGCCATCGATTAATAGTCAGGGCGTTTTTCTTTCGCAATACGAGCTGCTCTTCACTTTTTCTACATCAGCACCGCTACCAGATGTACCTGTTGAGTAAGAAATCATCGCGACTTTTGGATCATCATACCAAATGCTTTTCGCAGAATCCGCAGATTGAATTGCGATTTCAGCAAGTTGTTCTGCAGTTGATCTGCTTACTCGCACAGTCACCAGTAAACAAGTACTTGATCCGGTAACACATAAAGAAGATAGAAGAAACAATTGAACTACCCGTGCAGTTTTGATGATTTGCATTGGTGGGCGAATGGTGTTTGCAGTCGTGTGAACGGCACCAGATACTAAAACCATCCACTTCATTTGCTTCTAACATCATAGTACCCAAAGTCAACGACGGTATCTTCTAATTGTTCACGAGCTGCGGTTTCGTCATACCTTTTTAGCTTTACGTAATTCAACTAAACGAGCAAACATAGTTTTCACGAACATCTGCTGGGTTAATGATTGTAATGCCTTTACCTAATTTAACACCTTGTGCTTCTGCAACACGTTGAACTGATGCTGATCTGCTAAAGCACACATTCCGCAATGCCACGTTCTGCACAAAGTACGGCTGCTTTGATTGTACGAGGTTCATCGCCTTCAGGAAGCACAATACGTTTTTGCCGCACGAGCAAGTTCAGCGTTAATTGGAAACGGAATGCAGGTGGGGATAAACGACGTAAACGAGTTGATCCAGCAACGATATGATTAATAAATTCTGCCTCAAATTGTCGGCTAATGTATTGTTTGATATTTTCAATACGTTCTTTATCATCAACAGGCACTCAAGATTAAGCTTTGTAAAACTTAATGCCGTTTGCCAAGTGTTGCCCTCAATACGGAAGATTGGCAATTTTGCTTTTTCAAAAGCTGGTTGGCAAAGTTTATTGATTTGAGCATCAATTTTGTAACCGCCAGTTAATAAGAGGCCGCCGATTTCAATACCATTTGACGCTGCGAGAGCAGCCGCCAAAGTACATCTGGACGATCCGCTGAGGCGACTAATAAGCTGCCTGCACGGAAATGTTCAACCATATTTGGTAAACTTTGCGCAGAAAGTGATACCACGGATACGACGGTTAATATCTCCTTCAGTAACAATTGATGCACCTAAGTATTTCACTAAATCGATAGCACGTGTTGCGATTAAATCTGCAGACCAAGGCACGCAAGCTAATAATTTGATTTGAGCTATTTGCAATATCAATTTGCTCAGCCTCTGCTTTCACATGCATGGCTGTGTTGGAATGAATCAAAGATTTCAGCAAGATCAGGGCGTGTACGACCAGATTCACTCAACGGGTGCATTAAATTTGTTTACAACTACGCCTAAAAGATTCGGACTGTACCACCAAATAGAGAGGCTGCAGCTTACACGATCTTTAATCTGGTTGAGTTTCAGTTGCTGGAGCTGCAACTAATACGATTTCGTGGATCTAATGCTTGTGCACTCACAGTTGATGCCATTTGCGTAACCGTGTTTTCTGTGGGAATTAAGGCTTCAAACCACAACGATGTCATTGTTTTTAGAAGTTAATTGTTGATGATTTGCCAAGCAATTTTTCTAACAACACATCAGACCGACTTCTTTGCCCTAACCAACGATTCTGCAACGCTTAACATAAATGGTCTCGAAGTTCTAAGGGTAGTACATGGTGCGGATGATAGAGGCTGTATGATCCAGTCGTCATCTCACCTGTGCTTTGGTTGAGAAAACAGGTTTCATAAAAACCAACTTTTTGCGCCTTTTGTTCAAGAGAATGGATTAATCCCAGACTAATGCTAGTTAAACCCACGCCCATGCAGGATAAGGATAATCGTGCGAGACATAGTTAAACCTTAATGTATATGTTATAATAAAAACGCCGAGCATCGGCAGCTTGTTGTTAAATTAGAAACAAAGTTTTGCGGTATCTTGTGCGATAACTAATTTTTCGTTAGTTGGAAGAACAATCGCTTTAAATGCTGAATCATCAGTAGTGATTACGCCATCTTTACCGAAGCGTGCCGCAAGATTGCGTTCGTTATCCACTTTAATACCAAAAGTAATTTTAAGTGATTTAATGCTAATTCACGAACGTGAGCGGAGTTTTCACCGATACCACCCGTAAACGCAATGGCATCTAAGGATCTCCCAATACCGCCATATAAGCACCGACGTATTTTTGCTAAACGGTAACTATAGACGTCTAATGCACGTTTTGCTTCAGGCTTAGACAGATCGTCGTAGTTATCTTCTGCATAACGACAGTCACTGGTTACTTCCAGTTAAAACCTAAAAGACCAGATCACTAAAGTCTCTTCGATTTGTTCCATAGACATACCTAAAGTTTTGTGACAGGTAGAATATGATTGCAGGGTCGATATCACCACAACGAGTGCCCATGACCAAACCTTCTAAACGGGAGTTAAGCCCATTGATGTATCGATACATTTACCGTTACGCACAACAGAAACAGAAACCACCATTACCTAAGTGGGCACAAATAATAGTATTGACTTGGTCTGCGGTTTGCCTACATATTCAGCGACTTTCACGAGAAACGAAGTAGTGGCTAGTACTGTGTGCACCATAGCGACGAACGCCATGTTCTTTATATAAAGAGTATGGAAGCGCATAAAGGAAATGCTTCTTCAGGCATGGTTTGTGGAATGCTGTATCAAAAACCACTACGTTTTTATCTTTTATGCGGGAATGCGTTGAATGCTTCGCGAATACCGATTAGGTGCTGGATTGTGAAGTGGCGCAAATTGTGCAGCATCTTCAATACCTTTTAATGACTTTCCATCTGTTACGATAACAGATTGGGTGTATTTTTCACCACCAGTACGATATGGTGACCAATTGCCGCGATAGAGTTTTAGCTCATCTGTCATGATATTAGACGCGACAGTTAAGCGCTTCAGTCATGAGCTGCGCCTGCGCCTAAATCTGCGCTACCTTCTCACCATTGAGTTTCCATTTGATACGAGCTTCTGGTAAGAAAAATGCTTCCGCTGTTGATAATTCTTCTTCACCTGTTGCAGGATCAGAGAATTGCAAATTTTAGTGAAGAACTACCACAGTTAAGGATAAGAACAAGTTTTACATGGGAACCCTATATTTGATTAAAGTTAATGGAAATCCACCTTGCTGATGGACTGAAAAATCTGCATAGGATACAATCTTTTGATAAATAAAAATAAATCATCCCGGCATAAAAAGACAACGATTTATGGAACTTTTTGAAAAATTAAACCTTTTCAGTAAGGTGACACCCAGGCAAACTCGTATGATAGTGCGGTTGTAAAGGTGTTTTATGGCATCCATTTTAAAAACAGGGACAACGTTTATCTTAATACTTGGGCCAAAGGAGGCTAAGTTAGGGATTATTTTCCTGAAAACCGCATTATGAGAGCCACGAATTTTGCACAAAATTCATGCCCTTTGTTGCTGCATTTGCAGTGGTATGGCAACAGATTTATGCATGATTTGATGGCATTTTCATTGCAATTTTGACCGCACTTTTTGCCTTGCTTATTCCTTTTCAAGGTCTTTATTGGCTTTGGTAAGCGTGCGAATTCGCCATTAGAAAATCAAAGCGGTATGGTTTTAAGGATATTTGCGAACGCTTAAAACAATTACATGAACCCTTGCCTTTTGTGCAAGATCAACCGACATACCAAATATTTAGCAGAAGTCTCTAAGAAAGCTCAAAGCAAATTTGAACGTGCTTTTTGGCAGGACATTTAGTTTACGCAAACGTGTTTATTTTTGTAGAATACCTCGGTCGTTTTAAACGCTGCTCATTGAGAGATTTTAATGATCGATTACATTATTATTGGTATTATCGCTTTTTCCATTCTTGTCAGTTTATTACGCGGTTTTGTTCGCGAAGTGCTTTCACCTCGGTAGCTGGGTTGTAGCATTTATTGTAGCAAGTCAGTTCTATCCTTATCTTGCCGCTTATTCCATACAAATTGAATCAATGTATATTCGTAATGGAACCGCAATTGATTTTATTTGTACTGACTTAATTGGGTGCCAGTAGTAAATTATGTGATTAGTCAATTAGTGATAAAAACTGGTTTAAGCGGGCACTGATCGTGCTCTTTAGGTGCGATTTTTGGTTTAGTGCGCGTGCAACTGATTGTCGCTGCGTTATTATTTTTCATGGATACCTCTACTAATTTTGAAACAACTGATTGCGGAAAGAATCTCAATTAATACCGCACTTTGGTTTTATTATTGAATGGTTCTTTCAACAAATTCAGGCTAGTTCAAGCTAAATCCAACGCTTAATCAGTCAGGAACACAAAATGTGTGGTATTGTCGGTATTGTTAGCCAAAAGTCCGGTTAATGAATCCATTTATGCAGCATTAACTCTTTGCAACATCGTGGGCAAGATGCTGCGGGAATCGTGACAGTTGACGATGAAAAATCGTTTCCGCCACGCAAAGCTAACGGTTTAGTGAGTGATGTGTTCCATCAAGAGCATATGCTACGGTTGCAAGGAAATGCTGGTTAGGGCATGTTCGCTATCCTACAGCGGGAGTTCTAGCGTCTCAGAGGCACAGCCTTTATGTGAACTCCCTATGGTGTCACTTTGGCATAACGGTACCCTGAATCCAACTCAGTCGAGTTAAAAGAAAGTCTTAAAACTGCTCGCCGCCATGTAAACACCAATTCAGATTCCGAACTTCTAAATATTCTTGCAAATCACCTTGATCACATTCCTCACGAGAAACTTGATCCAAAAAGATATTTTTAATGCTGTTCGTCAAACTCACAACGATGTCTCGCGGTGCTTATGCTTGTTTAGCGATGATTATTGGGCATGGCATGGTTGCGTTTCGTGATCCTTTTGGTATTCGTCCTTTGGTGTTAGGTAAACGCGAGAAGAAAATGGCAAAACTGAGTATATGTTTGCGTCTGAAACAGTTGCTTTAGATATTGTGGGTTTTGACTTTGTTCGTGATATTGCTCCTGGGTGAAGCCGTTTATGTGACGTTTGATGGCGATCTTTATTCGCAACAATGTTCCGAAAGTGCGGTGTTAAATCCTTGTATTTTTGAGTATGTTTATTTTGCACGTCCAGATTCAACGATTGATGGCGTCTCTGTTTATGCTGCACGTGTTCACATGGGCGAAAAACTCGGACAAAAATTGCAAAAAGAATGGGCGGATGAAATTGATATTATTGATGTGGTGATTCCGTTCCTGAAACCTCCACAGATATTGCGTTGCAAATTGCCCGTGTATTAGGGAAACCTTTATCGCCAAGGATTTGTATCGCTATGTTGGTCGTACGTTTATTATGCCAGGACAAGCACAGCGCATTAGTTCGGTTCGCCGCAAAATTGAATACCATAAAGCTGAATTTAAAGATAAAAAGTGTGTTATTGGTGGACGATTCTATCGTTCGAGGCACAACCTCTGAGCAAATTGTTGAAATGGCTCGCTCAGCTGGCGCGAAGAAAATTTACTTCGCCTCTGCTGCTGCACCAGAAATTCGTTATCCGAATGTATATGGTACTGATATGCCGAGTCGCGATGAATTGATCGCTTACGGTCGAAATGTTGATGAAATTGCGCATTTGATTGGCGTAGATAAACTAATTTTCCAAGATTTGACCGCACTTACCGAATCAGTTCAATTAGAAAATCCGTCTATTCGAGGGGTTTGATTGTTCAGTGTTCTAGCAGGCGAATATATATTACAGGTGACATCACGCCAGAATATTTGGACAAAATCGCAAGTCAACGGAACGATAGTGCAAAGAAAAACGAGAAAAACAAGCATCTAATCTTGAAATTTATAATGAACAATAAATTGAGATAAGGCTAGAGATTAGTCTGATAAAATCACTGCATTAAAAAGTGCGGTGATATTTTGCTAGGATGTCTTTAGATAGTTTTCGCAATCAGAATATTTAAATTGGAACCAGCATTGAGTAATTTTTCAGGCACAACATCTTTTGGCTTTCGAGTAATAGATTCGCTCGTTCACCAAGAATGAAATGTAATATCCATTTTGGAATGGTTGCAAAGGCAGGACGTTTTAATATTAGAGCCAAAGTGCGGTTAAATTTATGCTGTTTTATGGGATTCAGCGGTGAAGTTAAATGAGCCTTGGCATTCTGAATGATCGAGTAAAATAAAAATGCCATTTACCATATCTTCCAAAGCAATCCAGGGAAAAATATTGCTCCATTGCCCAGTTTGCCAAGTCCCATTTGTATAGAGGCAACATTTGAGCTAGTGCGCCTCCTTTCTTAGAAAAAGACCATGCCTGTTCGAATCAAACAAAACTCTTGCATCAGCTTGTCGCGCAATATTTTTCCTCCAATCTTGACATAATTGTGCGGTGAAGGTTTTTGCTGTTTTGCTTGTTTCGGCAACTTTTTGTTCGTCTTGATCTCCGCAAATTCCAGTCGCTGAACCTGAAATAAAAATAGGGTATTGCTGATATTGATTAATGAATTCAACCAGTTGAGTGGTGAGGCTTAAACGACTTTCTCGTAAAATAGATTTCTGGTTTTTCGACCAAGCTTTATGAAAAATTGGCTCGCCAGCAAGATTGATGATGGCATCAAACTGTTCTTGTAAATCGAGTTCTGAAAGTGCGGTAATAAATTTGATGTGCTTTGAGATAGTATGCGGCGTATTTGAGCGCGTTAAGATTGTCACTTGTTCATTGCGTAAGCAGAGTTGTTCAACAAGTGCTTTCACCGATAAGCCCTGTGCCTCCAGTTAATAAAATGTTCATTACGAACGCGTTTTCAAATAAGCGTTGAACATTTGTGAGTAAGTCGACACTTTTTGTGCCACGCGTTGGTGTGATAAAAATCTGTGCTACGCCTCGCGATAGTGCCTCAGATGCCTTCTGGATTTTCCAATTGAATCGAGCAAGCGAGCGATGAGTTGTGCCGCACCAGGAGAAGTCTTAATGACAATTCAATATATCATTGTAATCAACGTCTAATACAAGATTTTTAATGGACTACTGGTAGCTAGGAACACTCAACTCACCTGGTTAAGCAATAGACCATTTCCATTTTGGTATTACTGGGTACGAACAGCGCCAAATTTGGTGAGCATTCCTGAGATTTTTGATTGATTTATGCCTGTAAAGCCTTGTTTTTAAGGCATCGACAATCTCACTTTGAGATCCAAAGCGTTCTTGATTGAGTAATTCTTTAAAAGCGCGAGTTAAATTGTCAGTCATTTTATTTTTCAATAGTCAAAAATTTGCGTAAGAATTGCATAAAAATTCATTTTCAGCAACTTGAATGTGAATAAAAAGCAAAGAGAAGGAAAATTCGCCTCAGAAAATGTGAACTGAGATCATAGAATGATATTTCTGTTTGTAATTGTGAGATGAAAAATTTTTAAAATCAGGTCATCTTAAATTAACTAACACACAAGGAGTATTTATGAAAGTTGCAGTATTAGGCGCCGCAGGTGGTATTGGTCAAGCATTAGCGTTATTACTAAAAACTTCAGTCTGCCTGCTGGTTCAGATTTAGCATTATATGATATTGCCCCCAGTGACCCCAGGTGTTGCAGTGGATGTGAGCCATGCATTCCAACCGCAGTGAATGTGAAAGGTTTTTCTGGTGAAGATCCAACTCCAGTACTTGAGGTGCGGATGTTGTATTAATTTCTGCTGGTGTTGCACGTAAAACCTGGTATGGACCGCTCTGATTTATTCAATATTAATGCGGGCATTGTTCGCGGTTTAATTGAAAAAGTCGCGGTTACTTGCCCGAAAGCTTGTGTTGGTATCATCACTAACCCAGTAAAATACTACTGTTGCGATTGCGTGGCTGAAGTATTGAAAAAGCAGGTGTTTACGACAAACGTAAATTATTTGTGACAACTTTAGACGTGTTACGTTCTGAAACTTTTGTGGTTGAATTGAAGGTTTAAATAGTTTCTCGTACTAGCGTTCCTGTTGTTGGTGGTCATTCAGGTGTGACTTATTCTTCCATTACTTTCTCAAGTTCAATATGCTGAATGGAATGAAGATGAAATTGAACCATTAACAAAACGTATCCAAAATGCAGGTACAGAAGTGGTTAGTGCAAAAGCGTCTGCAACGCTTTCAATGGCGCAAGCTGCAGCGCGTTTTGCTCGTTCTTTAGTGAAAGGATTAAGTGGCGAGACAGTTGTTGAATGTACTTATGTTGAAGGTGATGGTAACATGCTCGTTTCTTCTCTCAACCAGTTCGTTTAGGCAAAGAAGGTGTAGAAGAAATTTTACCAATTGGCCCATTAAGCACTCTGAACAACAAGCTCTAGAAAAATATGTTGCCGACTTTACGTGCAGATATTGAATTAGGTGAAAAATTTATTAATGGTTAATCATTAAAAGAAGGAGCATTAGCTCCCTTTTCATGTTTGATAAAAAGCCACCAAATGGTGGCTTTTGTTTGTGTTCTTATTATTTCTGACGCATTGCCGGGAAATAAGATAACATCACGAATTGACGGTGCATTTGCATAAAAGCATTGCTAGACGGTCGATACCTAAAACCTTCACCAGCCGTTGGTGGTAAGCCGTGTTCTAGCGCAACAACAAAAGTCTTCATCTTTAAACATCGCTTCATCATCACCCGCTTCTTTCGCAGCCACTTGTGCATCAAAACGTTCATTTTGATCTTCTGCGTCATCTAATTCTGAGAAACCATTACTGACTTATCGGCCACCGATAAAGAGCTCAAAACGATCTGTTACATCAGGATTTTCATCATTCACGACGCAAGTGGCGAAATTTCCGCAGGGTGAGCCATTAAGAATGTTGGTTGAATTAAGTGATGTTCAGCTACTTCTTCAAAGATTGCGTTCACAATGCGCCCTTAAACCCCAAGATTTTTGTACTTCAATACCTAAGCGTTCTGCCGTAGCTTTTTGCACGATCAAAGTCATATAACCTTCTTTACGATACCTTGTCTGCAACTGTATTTAATGGTTGCATCGTGTAACGTAATACGTCTGAACGGTTTACCAAAATCAAATTCGTATTCGCCGTATTTCACAATAGTGCTACCAAGAATATCAATCGCTAATTTACGAAGAAGTTCTTCGGTAATATCCACTAAATCATGGTAGTCCGCATACGCTTGGTAGTATTCAAGCATGGTAAATTCTGGATTATGAAGCGAACAGAAACCCCTTCATTACGGAAGTTACGGTTTAATTCAAACACTGTTCAAATCCACCCACTCACTAAGCTGTTTTCAATAAAGTTCAGGTGCGATACGTAAATACATATCCACATCTAATGCATTGTGATGGGTTACGAAAGGACGCGCAGATGCACCGCCTGAATCACTTGTAACATTGGAGTTTCCACTTCCATAAAGCCTTTAGAAATGAAATATTCACGAATACCCGCGACAACTTTAGAACGAATAATAAAAGTGCGGCGAGATTCTTCGTTAGAAATTAAATCTAGCTAACGTTGGCGATAACGAACTTCTTGGTCGGTTAAACCATGGAATTTGTCTGGTAATGGGCGAAGTGCTTTTAGTTAAAAGTTGAACTTCAGTGGTTTTAACGGTGAGTTCATCGGTTTTTGTTTTAAATAAAGTGCCTTTAACGCCAACGATGTCACCTAAATCCCAAGTACCAACATCATCTTTATAAACGCCTCAGGCAACTATCGCGTGCAACATAAAGCTGGATTTTACCGCTCATATCTTGAATGGTGATAAACGTGCGCTCTTTACCCATTGCACGGCGAGTCATACGGCCAGCAACTTGTACTTCAACGTTTTTCTCTTTTAAGATTTCACCGTCTTCCGCATCATATTGATTGTAGCAGATCTTGTGCGAGAGCATCACGACGAAACTTGTTTGGAAATGCATTACCTTTTGCACGCAATGCGCTAGTTTTTCACGACGAGATCGAGCATTTCTGCCATTTGAGATCTCAATTCTTTAACTTCTTGTTCTGAGCATGTTGTTTACCTTTAATTTTTAACTTTAAAAATACCTCTCAAAAATAACCGCACTTTTTGGGTTATTTTCTATGATGGGATAAGTAACGCGTCTTTACTTATCCGCAAATCATGCGTTAAAGCTCCCAGCTTTCAAACTCGCTTCAATAAATCGATCTCAAATTACCGTCTAATACGGCTTGCGTACTACGGTTTTCCACGCCAGTGCGTAAATCTTATGCGTGAATCAGTCTAATACGTAAGAGCGAATTTATTTCCCCAACCAATGTCGGATTTATTATCTTCCATTGCTTGCTTTATCCGCATCTGTAATTCAAGCTCATACAATTTCGCTTTTAATTGTTTCATTGCTTGATCTTTGTTCTTGTGCTGTGAACGATCGTTTGACATTGACCACAATCCCACTTGGCATATGGGTAATCTCGCACCGCACTCTCAGTTTTGTGTTTACGTGCCGACCACCTGCTCCCTGATGCTCGATAAACATCAATACGTAAATCAGCAGGATTGATTTCAATATCAATATCATCATCAATTTCAGGGTAGACAAATGCTGCGCTGAATGATGTGTGACGACAGTTATTGGAATCAAATGGACTTTTACGCACTAAAACGATGAATACCAGTTTCTGTTCGTAACCAACCAAAGGCATATTCACCGCTCACTTTAATCGTTGCTGATTTCAACCCTGCAACATCACCCTCAGAGACTTCCATCAGTTCTGTTTTGAAACCTTTGCTTTTCAGCCCAACGGAGATACATACGGAGCAACATTTCTGTCCAATCTTGAGCTTCAGTGCACCGCCAGAACCAGCTTGTAAGTCCACATAGCAATCGAAAAGCATCATGTTCGCCACTAAACATTCGACGGAACTCTAATTTTTCGAGTTGTTGTTCGAGTTCAGCTAACTCCAGCAACTGCTTCATTGAAGGTGTCTCGTCGTTCTGCTTCGATGGCAAGTTCTAATAACCCATCAACATCTTCTAAGCCTTGTTCTAAATTTTTGATGGTATTTACAACTTGTTCTAAAGAAACGCGTTCTTTACCAAGCGCTGGGCTTTATCTGGATCATTCCAAACATCTGGCTGTTCTAATTCGGCATTGACTTCTTCTAAACGCTCAACTTTGCATCGAAGTCAAAGATACCCCCGAAGTACCGAAGTGCGGTCGGATAAGTCGGTGATTTTTATTTTTACAGGATTGATTTCAAACATAATAAATTCACTGTGTGATAAATTGTGGAATTATATGCTATTTTCTGATTTTTGGATAGTTTGACCTTGCAGAAATTAGCAATCTCTATAATTTCAGACTTTCTTACTCAAGCTAATTTAGGAACAAAAATGAAGAAAAATTTTTACCGCACTTTTGTGCATGGCTGCAGCTAATGCAATGGCAAATGATGCCACGATTAAAGAGCAAATTACAGTCTCTTGGCGCATCAAATATTGATGTGAAAATCCTCGCCAATTTCGTAGGTATCAAAACTGCCGTCACAGATCAAGGCGTACTTTATGTGACGGAAGATGGAAAATATGCTTTCCAAGGTAAAACTTTACGAGCTCACAAATAGTGGTCCTGTTGATGTTGCAGGTAAAATTTTAGTGGATAAACTTAATTCTTATAAAAATGAGATGATTGTTTATCCCGCTAAAATGAAAAGCATGTTGTGACGTGTATTTATGGATATTACTTGTCATTATTGCCATTTATTACATCAACAATTGAAAAAGAATATAACGATCTTGGTATTACAGTGCGTTATTTAGCTTTCCCTCGTGCGGGCATGAATAACCAAACTGCAAAACAAATGGAAGCAATTTGACGGCTAAAGATCCTGTTTTTGCTTTAAATGAAGCAGAAAAAAGGCAATTTACCGAAAGAAGCTAAAAACCCAAATGTTGTGAAAAACATTATGAATTAGGCGCACACTATGGCGTAAATGGCACACCAAGTATTGTTACCTCAACTGGTGAGCTTATTGGCGGTTATTTAAAACCAGCTGATTTATTGAGCGCACTTGAAGAAACAACAAAATAATTTTAGCTGATATTCATATTTATAAGGGCATATCTTATATGCCCTTTGAATGTGATAAATTAAAAATAAAATACACTGTGAAAAACTTATCAAACGCCGTGAAATTCCAATTGGAAATTTGTTTTAAACCATCCTTTGATTAGATCGTCTTTATCGCGCACGCCATATTCAAAAACGCCGAAGAATTAGACCGCACTTTAAAAATCAATGCTGAATCCAAACTCAGTTATATGGTATTGAACAAGCGGTAAATTTATTAGTGGGAAGCTACCAACAACAGCAAAAATAGTGATTGTTGGGGATTTTTGATGCTGATGGTGCAACTAGTACAGCATTGAGTGTGCTGGCTTTAAAACAACTTGGTTTTTCGGATGTAGATTACCCTTGTACCAAATCGATTTGAACAAGGTTATGGTTTGAGTATTCCTGTGGCTGAAATGGCCCTTGAAAAGGGCGTTCAGCTATTAATGACGGTGGATAACGGCGTTTCATCTTTTGAAGGCGTTGCATTTTTGAAAGAGAAAGGTGTCCGTGTTTTAGTGACGGATCATCATTTACCACCGGAAACTTTGCCGCCAGCTGATGCTATTGTTAACCCTAATTTAAGTCAGTGTGGTTTCCTTCCAAATTCTTAGCGGGCGTTGGTGTTGCATTTTATTTGATGTTAGCCGTATGAGCAAAAATTTCGTGAACTGGGTATTTTTACCGCAGAAACACAACCCTAATTTCTACTGACTTGCCTGATCTAGTGGCATTGGGTACTGTCGCAGATGTGGTGCCTTTAGATCGAAAATAATCGTATCCTTGCTTATCAAGGCTTAATGCGGATTCGTGCACTGCGTTGCCGTCCAGGTATTGTTGCATTAGCAGAAGTAGCTAACCGTAATATTGAACAGTTTACTTCAGCGATCTCGGTTTTTGTATCGGACCTCGTTTAAACGCAGCGGGGCGCTTAGACAATATGTCGATTGGGGTTGAGCTTTTTACTGGCGGACGATATGTTAAAAGCCAGAGAATTGGCTTTAGATCTTGATCAACCCAACCAAACGCGTAAAGAAATTGAAGCAGGCATGAAGCTTGAGGCGCTAGAAATTTGCCAAAAATCTCACCGCACTTTTTAAAGAGTTACCTTCGGGATTACACTTTATCAACCAGATTGGCATCAAGGTGTGTTGGGTATTGTGTCATCTCGGATTAAGGAGAAATATCATCGTCCTGTGATTGCCTTCGCGAAAGATGGTGATGGAATCTTGAAAGGTTCTGCGTGCGTTCTATTGAGGGCTTACATATGCGTGATGTTTTAGAGCGTATTCTATTCACAACATCCTAATATGATTTTAAAATTTGGTGGTCATGCGATGGCTGCAGGATTAAGCCTCCGAGAAGAACACTTTGATGATTTCCAACATATTTTTAATCAAACCGTTGCCGATTGGCTTGATGAAGAGCATTTACAAGGTGTAATCTGGACCGATGGTGAATTAAATTCAAATGAATTTAATCTTGAAACGGCAGAACTGATAAAATCAGCAGGCCCTTGGGGACAAGCTTTTTCCTGAGCCTTTGTTTTGATGGTGAATCTCAAAAATTTTAGATCAGCGTGCAGTTGGGCAAAATCAAAAACCATCTCAAAATGTTAGTGGAGCCAAAACAAGGTGGGCCTTTATTAGACGCTGTTGCGTTTAATATTGACACAAGATTGTATCCTGATCTTTCAATTAAACAGGCAAGATTTGCATATAAATTGGATGTTAATGAGTTTTCGTGGTAACCGAAATGTACAGCTTTTAGTGGAATATATTGAAGCCATTGATGAGTAATGTTTTTGAAATTTTATGGATTATTCATTAGGGTTTATTTGGGTTTATATCATCGGTTCTAGCCGAAGTAAATCAAAAAGAATTTTCTACTCAAAAATCCACTGCACTTACCATCTTCTGATGTCATGCATTTTGAAGATGGGCGGGATTATTTTTCTATCAAGAGCCTATTGAACAAGCGCCTAGAGCGGATATACGTATTCAATTCTTTTTGATTACGATTGCCGCGTATGTTCGTCAGCGCAAGATATTTTAGAGCTTTATAGTCAAATGCGTACAAATAAAAGTTGCGTTGGAACAATATCCTATTGCAACTGCGGATAGTCAGCTTTAGCGCACGCATTTTTATACCTTTGCAAGCGTTAAGTGCGGGTGAATTATCTAATGTTTTATTATTTGAAACTTCAGAAAAATCCTGTTATGCAGAATTGTCTGCGACAAATAAAATTCAAACAATGGGCGGAAGAACAAGGGTTAGATAAGCAGTTATTTATTCAAACTGAAAAATTCAGAAAGAGTAAAAAGAACAAATTCAAGATGCGATTGAATTGACGGAAGAATATGGTGTTTTTACCTATCCTGCGTTGTCATTGGCGGAAAATATGTACTTACGGCGAGTACGCTTTATAACGATGATTATAGCGTGGCAGTGTTAGATTTTTTTGCAAATAAAATAGAACAGGAACAAAAGTGATGAAAAATCGAATTGTTGGCGCAATGGCGCAAGAAGTCGAAATTTTAAAAATGTAATGGTAGAGAGAACTGAAACTCGAGTAGCAAGTGCGGTAATTTTTGAAGGTAAAATTAATGGTAAAGATGTTGCATTATTGCAATCAGGTATTGGAAAAAGTGGCCGCCGTAATTGGCACTGACGGCATTGTTGCAATTAGCCAAGCCAGATTTTGTGATCAATACTGGTTCTGCGGGTGGGGTAGCAAAAAGGCTTTGAAAAGTGGGGATATTGTAATTTCTGATGAAACACGCTACCACGATGCGGATGTCACAGCTTTTTGGCTATGAAAAAGGGCAGTTGCCAGCTAACCCAGCGGCATTTTTATCCGATACAAAATTGGCTGACCTCGCTCAAGAAATTGCAGAAAAGCAAGGACAATCAGTAAAACGTGGTTTAATTTGCTCTGGTGATAGTTTTATTAATAGTGAAGACAAAATTGCACAAATAAAAGCAAATTTCCTAATGTGACGGGGGTTGAAATGGAAGCAACAGCGATTGCACAAGTTTGCTAAGTGCTTTTAATGTGCCTTTTGTAGTAGTTCGAGCCATTTCAGATGCAGGCGATGGTGAAGCAAGTATGTCTTTTGAAGAGTTCTTACCGTTGGCTGCAAAACAGTCTTCGTCATTAGTATTAGGGATGATTGATAGACTGTAGTAATAATTTTTAATAAGATAATAAATTCTAAAATTGAATCATAACATTATTTAAAAAAGGCATAGCTTATTAGCTATGCCTTTTATATGAGCCCATTAGAATTTATAGTTCAAACTCAGAATATAAGTTCTTCCACGCAAAGTTATAAAGTACAGATTTATCTTTTCCTCCATCTTCACAAGTATTATTTTTTACTACAAATTGAATCATTTAAGCTTTGAATAATAGCGCTGTGAAGCAGCATCATTGCCTGAATCTAAAAGGATCAACATAACGTTTATCTAGTAGGTTTTGTACTTCAGCTTTGATAATTAAATCTTTTAACTGGTTCATAACTTACATGCAAATCTAAAATAATCGGTTGTTTATTAATTTCTCTGTTTTCTTGATTGCATAATAAGTTCGTTCATGGCTCGTATTTAATTCAAATTGAGAACCGTTAATATAATCTTTCTTGAATGGTTGCTCGTTTACTTTTTCCATAGTAACGTGCTGCGATACCAAGAGTTAATTTTTGATCAAAACCAGCGAGATCCAAGTTCTAATCTTCCATAGTCTTTAGGTAACATTGAGATACGGGACAGGCCACAACCTTTGTTTTTAAGATCTCTTTTTCAGAACTATTTATAGGACGTGGGCTAGCGTCTGCATAATTAGTTGGCTGATTCGTACGTTGATAAGCATAAGACATATTTGCAAAGAAACGTCCCATGTCATAATTTACTTCTAACTCAATACCGCTCTTTTTCACAATAGGCTTTATAATTTTGATGAGCAATGGTAAATCTAAATCCATTCTCAGAAGCCCAGTCAGGAACAACGCCATCTCTCCACCATACACCATATACATTATGAATATAATTTTTGATAAAACTACGATAGCCCACTAGTTTTTAAACCTAATATATCTTCTTTTAGTGAAAAACGCCTTTTTATAGGTATTAAACCCAAGTTGATAAGTTTCAGCTCGCTCAGGTTTTTAATGCCGTATTTACGCCAACATCAGATACTTGAGAGAAAAACATCTCTTGAATATTCGGCATTCTGTGTGTTCGTGAATAAGTAAAAAAATGGCATAAAATAATCACCAGTTCTGCACTTAATGTAGCAGAATGATTGAATGCCTTTTTATGACCTGATTTATGCAAAATCGGTTCATTAATTTGTGTTGGTGTATTTTCGTAACCTACATATACTCACCGTTAAATGCATAATGCGTAAAATTGAAACTATAGTCTAAAATGATAAATTCCTTTAGAAAGTGCGGTATCGAAAATAAACAGTTTTAAATTTTTGTTTACCAGAAGGTTTGTAAGATCACTGAACGTTGGGGAGTAAAGCTCTAGTGGCGTCAAATCTTCCTAAATAATTGTAACGACCAGGATCAGTGCGATGCTTCTTTGGAAAATAAACTTAATTCGTCTGGAAAACGATTTTTGCTATATTCATTGGTAATATAGTTAAAAACCCTAACGTAGCTTTTTTTAAATCAATTTCTTTTGGTAATAAGAAGGTATAGCTGTTATTAATATCAATGATATTTGCTACATTTTTGTGATAAGTTTATCTGTGACTCGCCAGCCAGAAAAATCCTCCCTTAGGATACAAATTGTTTTTCCAAGGTTATGTGCCACCATTAAGCTAAGATCGAGATAACTGTTATTATTAAAATTATAATTGACTTGGTAATTTTGATTCTCAATTTTTGCGAGAACCAATTTTATTATCCAAATGTACGTAGTTGAGCTCCCTAGAGTATGGGTGATCATCCCCATACTCAAACTTTTAATAAATGGCTACGTGAACGAGATTGCAAACTGCCAGGTTCTATAGGAGCGACGCTATATTGATCTTTATTACGTTCAAATGATTTGTCAGTTTTTCAATTCCATCATCACCTTTTTGGAGTTCTTCAATGTCTTCGGGTTTTTGCAGCTTCTAATTGTTGTAGAATGTTTTTCCCTAGCCTGATTTTTATAAATATTCTTTACACTGGTCTCGGTTTCTTCAGGATCATATATATTGGATTTTTTTCAATATGGGTAATGCACTTTGAATCAGTCCATATGGTTTCTGTTTCTCCTGTTAAATCATTAGAGTTTGTCGTTTTTCTGTACTTCCATGAAATGTTGAGTGGGGGTCATTACAAGACCAATGGTTTTTTGTTTTAAATCAGGTGTCCATTGCCCTGCAGGATTTAAAACATAACCTGCATTACGAAAATAAGCTTTTTTTCTTTCTCTAGAATATCCTGCCCTAATGATGCTAATCGTTCTCCGCCACCGATACGATAATCTTGTGAAACTTCACGTTGGCTATAACCATACACTACGCCTACATAGCCACCATTATCAAGCCATTTTCTGCCTGCCGCCATTGTCATAAAATTGGATTTAGTGGCATTGCTCCCTGTCATTCCTTTCAGAATAATACCAAATGGTTTGTCATCGGTAATAACATCATTAACGCCCAATGTTCTCAAAAATTAGCACTGCCTGACAACGCATTTATACCGCTTGTTCCTGAAAAAGTTGCTTTTATTGACATCTACACCAGCAATAAAATTGGGCTCTATCGCTGCTCCAAATTGAGAGCTACCACCAGATTGTCCTGAATCCATTGAGGTGGAATAAAAGGTTTGTGTGACACCATCGACCATTGTATTGACACGACCTAACCCATTTTCGCCACGAATATTCACAGAAACTACGCCAGAGCCTTTTATCTTGTTGAGTAAAAAGCACCTGGGATACTTCGAATAACTTGATTCATAGTCTGGGTTTCTTTTAAAAATATGCTCTCGGGTGCTTTTTGCTTTCGCTTTTCCTGTAAAAGGTTTTTTTATCGTTGGTGACATCTACTACATCAATTTGATCTAATGTTTCTTCAGCGTTTGCATTAACGATAGAAACACTTAGGGTATTGATTAAGCAGAGTGTGATTAAATTTAATTTAATAACTTTCTTCATTACATATCCTTATTGCCTTTTTGAGAAATATTCTCATTATCTTATTGTATTTTGTAAACTCAATAGTTTTTATTAAAAATTAATATAAAACTCTAAAAATGAAAAATTAATTTTAAAGGATGGGGATAATTTGGGTAGCTCTTTAACCAAAAAGCTTATAGGTGCGCGTTTATTATTTTTACTCTTTTGTTAGCGGATCTTGAGTTAAGTTTGAAAAAGTGGCAATAGCGAAATAGAGTGTTTATCTTTATAATATGTCAAATTTTGATAAGTAAAGGGACAAGTATATGGGAAACGATTATTACCGTTGATGGGCCCAGTGGTGCTGGGAAAGGTACGCTTTGTTACGCTTTGGCAGAAAAGCTAGGGTTATGCGTTATTGGATAGTGGGAGCAATTTATCGCGTTACAGCATTAGCGGCATTACAACGTAAAAACTGATTTAACAAATGAATCGGCGCTAGCTGAGTTAGCTCGCTACTTGGATATTCAATTTATTCCTCAAAATGGCGAGGTAAATATTTTGCTTTGCTGGCATGAATGTGTGCCATTTAATTCGCACTCAAGAAGTCGCTGATGCCGCATCTAAAGTGGCAGTGTTTCCCGAAGTGCGGTCCGCTTTGCTACAACTTCAGCAAGATTTTGCGAAAAATGATGGATTAATTGTTGATGGCAGAGATATGGGAACGATTGTATTCCCAAATGCACAAGTAAAATTATTTTTAGATGCAAGTGCTGAAGAACGTGCAAAAAGACGCTATAAACAGTTGCAAAATAAAGGAATAAATGGTAACTTTGCGCAGATTTTTAGCCGAGATAAAAGAGCGTGATTTTCGTGATAGAAATCGAGAGGTTGCGCCTCTAAAACCGGCTGATGATGCTTTGTTATTGGATAGCACAACGTTGAGTATTGGTGAAGTTATTGATCAGGCGTTAGCTTATATTCAAGAAAAGGTGTCAGTCTCTGATTTAACTGTTTGTTCAAGGAAGAATAAGCATTTATCCTCAACCCCGCATTTTATGGATTTTAATGTGGATGTTATTAACTTAAATTAAGAAGATTATTTATATGTCAGAATCTTTTGCTCAACTTTTTGAAGAATCATTAAAAAGGCCTTGAAACTCGTCAAGGTTCAATCGTTAGCGGTACTGTAGTAGCTATCCAAAAAGGCTTTTGTGCTTGTTGATGCAGGTTTAAAATCTGAGTCTGCAATCCCAGTTGCTGAATTTCTAAATGCACAAGGCGAACTTGAAATCCAAGTTGGCGATACTGTAAATGTTGCATTAGATGCAGTTGAAGATGGTTTCGGTGAAAACTAAACTTTCTCGTGAGAAAGCTGTTCGTCACGAATCTTGGATTGAATTAGAAAAAGCTTACGAAGAAAAAGCGACCGTTATCGGTTTAATCAACGGCAAAGTGAAAGGTGGTTTCACAGTTGAGTTAAACGGTGTTCGTGCATTCTTACCAGGTTCTTTAGTTGATACTCGTCCAGCGCGTGAAGCAGATCACTTACTGGTAAAGAATTAGAATTCAGTAATCAAATTAGATCAAAAACGTAACAACGTTGTTGTTTCTCGTCGTGCAGTATTGAATCTGAAAACAGCCAAGAACGTGAACAAGTATTAGAAAACCTGTTGAAGGTTCTAGAAGTTAAAGGTATCGTTAAAAACTTAACTGAGTACGGTGCATTCGTTGATCTTGGTGGTGTTGACGGTTTATTACATATCACAGATATGGCTTTGAAAACGTGTTAAACATCCAAGCGAAATCGTGAATGTTGGCGATGAAGTTACTGTTAAAGTATTAAAATTTGATAAAGATCGTACTCGTGTATCTTTAGGCTTAAAAACAATTAGGTCAAGATCCATGGGCTGCAATTGCTGAAAATCACCCAGTAAACAGCAAAATTAACTGGTAAAGTAACTAACTTAACAGACTATGGTTGTTTTGTTGAGATCTTAGATGGCGTTGAAGGTTTTAGTTCACGTTTCTGAAAATGGATTGACTAACAAAAATATCCACCCATCTAAAGTTGTTAGCTTAGGCGATACTGTAGAAGTAATGGTATTAGAAATTGATGAAGAACGTCGTCGTATTTCTTTAGGCTTAAAAACAATGTAAAAGCTAACCCATGGACTCAATTTGCTGAAACTCACAATCAAAAGGCGATAAAGTAACTGGTAAAATCAAGTCCATCACTGATTTCGGTATCTTCATCGGTCTTGAAGGTGGTATCGATGGTTTAGTTCACTTATCTGATATTTCTTGAATGTATCAGGTGAAGAAGCAGTTCGTAACTACAAAAAAGGGTGACGAAGTTTCTGCAGTAGTATTAGCAGTTGACGCACTGAAAGAGCGTATCTCTTTAGGTATCAAACAACTTGAAGAAGATCCATTCAATAACTTCGTAGCGATCAATCAAAAAGGCGCTGTAGTATCTGCAACAGTAGTTGAAGCAGATGCAAAAGGTGCTAAAGTTGAATTAGCAGGCGGCGTTGAAGGTTATATCCGCGCAGCTGATTTAACAAATGAAGTTGCTGCAGGTGATGTGGTTGAAGCTAAACATACTGGTGTAGATCGTAAATCTCGCATCGTTCACTTATCAGTGAAAGCAAAAGATCAAGCTGAAGAAGCTGCTGCAGTTGCAAATGTGAATAACAAACAAGAAGAAGTTGCTATTCCAAACGCAATGGCTGAAGCTTTCAAAGCAGCTAAAGGTGAATAATTAATTCACGTACATAAGGCTGGGCTCATGTCCAGCCTTATTTTTAGTTTATTGCTAATACATTGAAATAATGTATTAGCAATAAATCTTAATTTGAATAATATTAAGGGAGAAAAGACGATGACTAAGTCTGAACTTATAGAGAAATTATTAGCGAAACATCCGACTTTACCCGTAAAAGAAATCGAAAATATGGTAAAAGATATTTTGAGTTTATTTCTCAATCTCTTGAAAATGGCGATCGTGTTGAGTTGAGAGGTTTTGAAGTTTTTCACTCGCATTATCGTAATCCCTCGTTTAGGGCGTAATCCAAAAACGGGTGATTCCGTTAAATTAGAAGCTAAATCTGTACCGCACTTTTAAAGCTGGTAAAGAATTAAAAGAGCGTGTAGATATTTATTAATAAAATTAAAATGGTCGAATATGCCTTTTAAAAATACAACGTTTTGCCATTATTTAGAAAAGCCATATTTTTAAAGGAAAATGCTATGATTAAATATATTTTAGGTATTGTGATTTTTATCGCTATTGTGTTAGTTGCAAATTACTATTGAGCAAATAACGATCAAGTTATTACATTTAATTATATTGTGGCGGAAAGTCAGCTCCAACTATCCACTCTTGTTGCTATTTTATTTGGATTAGGTTTAATTCTTGGCTGGTTAATCACCGCTTTTTTCTATCTTAAGTTAAAACTTAAAAATATGGCATTGGCTCGTCAAGTTAAGCGTCAAACTTTACAAATCAACGAGTTGACTACCGTGCGCGATAAGGTCGCCTGATGCTAGAATTACTCTTTCTACTATTGCCTATCGCTGCAGCCTATGGTTGGTACATGGGACAGCGTAGTGCAAAGAAAGATCAAGATGACATTAGTAATAAACTCTCCCGAGATTATGTTACGGGGGTAAACTTTTTACTTTCCAATCAAACCGATAAAGCTGTAGATTTGTTCTTGGACATGCTTCAGAAGCAAGAAACTGAAAATGAAATCGAAAGCCACTCCCAATTTGAAGCTGAGCTTACACTTGGCAATCTATTCCGCTCTAGAGGCGAAGTTGATCGTGCATTGCGTATTCACCAAGCTTTTAGACCTTAGCCCTAATTATACATTTGAGCAAAAATTACTTGCAAAAGCAACAGCTTGCTAGAGATTTTATGGTGGTTGGTTTTTGACCGCGCTGAAAAATCTTTATATTTTACTAGTGGATGAACCTGAATTTGCAGAAAAATGCTTTTACAGCAACTTTTTAGTGATTTATCAAAAAAACTAAAAGAATGGAAAAAGCGGTTAATATTGCTGAAAAACTCGCTGAAATAAGACCATAAGAGAATAATATTGAACTTGCGCAATGTTATTGTGAATATTCACAAAGTTTAGAGCCTGAAAGTGCGGTTGAAAAACGCAGTGTTTTTACAAAAAGCTTTGGCGGTTTCTCCTACTTGTGTTCGCGCTTCTTTATTACTCGCAAATTTAGAAATGCTTGAAGAACAATATCAACAAGCTGCAAAAATACTAGAAAATGTTTTAGAGCAAAAATCCAGATTATACGGGTGAAATTTTGTCACCTTTAAAAACATTGTTATGAAGAATTAAATCAGTTAGATAACTTTGAGTTATTCTTAATTCGTGCTGGCCAAATTACCAATAATGACGAAGTAGAGCTGGCTTTGGTTAAATTAATTGAAGAAAAAGATGGTAAGTCTGCTGCTCAAGCTAAGCTTTTATCAGCAACTCACGAAAAAAGCCAAGTACTTTAATTTTCCATCGTTTTTATGCAGTATCAAAATTGATGATGCAGAAGACGGACGGGGAAAAAAAGCCTAATTTTATTACATAAAAATGGTGGGTGAAAGAATTAAGCAAACATCGCCCTATCGTTGTACAAATTGTGGTTATCAAATCCATAAGCTATTGTGGAATTGCCCATCTTGCCGTCAATGGGAAAGTATTAAACCAGTTTCAAGTCAAGAACATAATTAATTGATACTCAGTGAGGTAACATTATGACAAGCAAAATTATTGTGGCATTGGACTATGAGAAAGAAGCAGAGGCTCTTGCTTTAGTTGATCAAATTGATCCGAGTTTGTGTCGATTAAAAAGTGGGTAAAGAAATGTTTACTACACTTGGTATTAATTTTGTAAAACAATTACATCAACGTAATTTCGATGTTTTCTTAGATCTTAAATATCATGATATTCCAAATACTGTAGCAAGAGCAGTCCGTTCTGCAGCTGATTTAGGGGTATGGATGGTAGATTTGCATGCAAGCGGTGGGCTACGAATGATGGAAGAAGCTAAGAGAATTCTTGAACCTTATGGGAAAGATGCGCCATTGCTTATTGCTGTGACGGTATTAACCAGTATGGAAGATTTGGATTTATTACAAATTGGAATTAATGCATCGCCAATGGAACAAGTTTTGTACGCTTGGCTCATTTAACCCAACGTGCAGGCTTGATGGTGTGGTTTTGCTCTCGCAAGAGGTTGAAATTTTTACGCAACGCTTGTGGAGAAGTAGTTTAAATTGGTGACTCCAGGTATTCGCCCAATTGGAGCGGATTTTGGTGATCAAAGACGTGTGATGACACCTACTGCTGCGATTCGTGCTGGTTCCGATTATTTAGTGATAGGGGCGTCCTATTACTAAAAGCTGATAATCCTGCAGAGGTTCTTCGTTCTATTAATGCATCTATTGGGTAATTATAATGTCAGATTCTGTTTTAGTGTATTCAACAGATGCTGGTCGAATTAAAGAGGAAAAAGGCTCCCTGTAGTTCGCCCAAAAGGAGATGGTGTTGTACGTATCCAAAAACAAAACAAGTGGTAGAAAAAGGTACTGGCGTATCGGTTATAAGTGGTTTAGATTTATCTGATGAAGAATTGAAAAATTAGCGGCTGAATTAAAAACGTTGTGGATGTGGGAGGCTCAGTTAAAATGGAATGATTGAGATTCAAGGTGAAAAAGCGTGATTTACTCAAGCAGTTGTTAGAGCAAAAAAGGGTTTACCGTTAAATTATCAGGTGGATGATTAAAAAGGCGCATTAGCGCCTTTTTGTTAAAGATTTAAAAATTTCTTTAACGAAAGGAATCGTAAGATTTCGTTGATGCTTGTAACGAGGGCTTTTATCTAGTGAGATCAAGCGCTTCAAATAATGTGCATGTCTCGTGCTAGTCGTGTAAGTAAAAATTAGCTGTCTCATCGGGTAATTGAATTCCTCGTTGATAAGCATTATGTTGCAGTACACTAATTTTTGCTCATCAGTTAAGGAATTTAATTGATAAATTTCACCCCAAGTCAAGCGAGAGTTCAAATCAGGCAATTTTTACAGAAAGTGCGGAAGGCGATTTATTTGAACTAATAAGCAAAAAGCGTTTTTCCGCTTGCTTAATTCGATTGAATAGATCAAAAAAATAGCTAATTCCCATTCATCATTGCCGATCACGGTTTGTACATCATCTAGACATACTAATTCTTGCTGTTCTAGATTTTTCAAGAACTGCGGTAGAAAAATATTGAGATTTGCTGAGAGGTAAGCATAAATAGCAGTACGTTGATTGATTAAATATTCGTTACTGAATGCTCTAAGCAGGTGAGTTTTTTTCCAGAACCTTTATTTCCCCAAATATAGAAAAACTGTTGTTTTAATTCAGCTGAATTTTTTGTGGAAAGAATCGAGCAATAAAAGATTATTATTGCCGTAAAAGTTTTCTAATGTGGCATCATCAATTTGATGAATAGGTAAGGAAGCTGCTTATTCAAATATTTATGTATTACAGATTATAGTAAGAAAAAGGGCTAAATTGGTATTTAACCCTTTTAAAAGGAATCTTATTCTACTTCATTTTTTTGCTTTCGGTAAAAACAAGGTTTAAGATGATAGCAACAATCGCACATACAAGCTGATACCTTTTTAGTGATACGTTACCCACATCTACAAAACATATTGCCGATACCAAATGTCATGACGACAGAAATAATACACAGATTACGTGCTTCGGTAACATCAACTTTGCCATCGAATTAAGGTGCTCATGCCCACGACTGCGATTGAACTGAAAAACTAAGCATCATAATTCCACCCATTACAATAGTTGGAATCGTTGATAGGAATGCACCCTACTTTTCCACAGAATGAGATCGCAATAGCCCAAACCGCAGCCCAAGTCATAATATTAGGATTGAAATTTCGTTAACATTACGGCACCAGTTACTTCCGCATAGGTTGTATTTGGAGGTCCGCCCACTAAAGATGCAGCTGCTGTTGCTAAGCCATCGCCTAATAAAGTGCGGTGTAATCCTGGTTTTTAAAAAAAGTCTTTACCTGTTACAGAGCTGATTGCCATAATGCCGCCCACATGTTCTACTGCAGGCGCAATGGCAATTGGTAACATATAAAGAATAGCTTCTAGGTTAAAATTCAGGCGCAGTTAATTTTTGGGTAAGCTGAACCAAGGCGCATCGATTACTGGTTGGAAATTAATTAAACCTAGGAATAAACATAAAATATAGCCCGCAGTAATACCAAACATAATTGGGATGAGTTTCATCAATCCTTTGGCAAATACTGCCACAGATAAAGTAGTAAGAAGTGTTACCATTGAAACTAATACCGCGTCGTTATACGCATAAGCACTATTTTTGCCTAGTGACATATCAACTGCCACAGGGGCAAGTCCCATACCAATGATAATAATTACTGGACCAACTACAATCGGTGGGAAAATGCGTTGTAATGCTTCTGTTCCACGTAATTTTTACTAACATGCTTAGCGCTAGATATACAAGACCAGCAGATGCTAAACCACCCATAGTGGTTTGCAATGCCCCAAGTTTGAACACCATATTGAATCGGCGCGATAAAGGCAAAAAGATGAGGCTAAGAAAAATAGGAACTTTTTGCCAGTGCAAAGTTGGAAGAGTAGGGTGCCAACGCCTGCAGTTAATAGCGCTGTATTGGAATCAAGACCTGTAATTAATGGTACAAGAACGAGCGCACCAAATGCAACGAAGAGCATCTGTAGGCCAACGAATGATTGTTTTAATGTACTTTGTTTTTCCGAAGGGAACGAAGAAGTTTGATTTGTCATTTAGTTTCAACTCTCTGTTTGAATTAACTTAAAGTGCGGTCAGTTTTTCTTGTGTTTCACGTATACAAAAAGACGGCAAGAAAATGCCGTCCATCTTTTATTTTTGGGATTATTTGGTCCCAAAATTTTATCACCCGCGTCACCTAGACCCGGAATAATGTAACCATGTTTATTTAGGGTGGCTATCAATAGAAGCGCAGTAAAGTTCAATGTCAGGATGTGCAGCTTCAAGAGCCTTAATACCTTCTGGCGCAGCGACTAACACTAAAAACTTTTGATATGTTTACAACCTTTTGCTTTTAAAAAGATCAAGGGTTGCAATCATAGAACCACCAGTTGCAAGCATAGGATCGACAACAATTGCAAGACGCTCTTCTAAATCGCTAGCTAATTTTTTTGGAAGTAAGGGACTGGTTCAAGGGTTTCTTCATTACGGTATATCCCCACTACGCTGATACGTGCACTTGGTACATGTTCAAGTACGCCATCCATCATGCCTAAACCTGCACGCAAAATTGGGACAACCGTTACTTTTTACCTTTTAATTCGATCGATTTCTACTCGGGCCATTCCAACCGTTGATCGTTACTTTTTCAGTTTCTAAATCAGACGTTGCTTCATAGGTTAATAGGCTACCGATTTCTGTTGCCAGTTCACGGAATTTTTTGTATCAATCTCAGCTTCACGCATCACACCTAGTTTGTGTTTTACAAGTGGGTGTTTTACTTCAACCAGTTTCATTTCACTCTCCTTTTTGGCGCTTAAAAACAAATTGACGAATTCTAGATTAAAAATACAAAATGGTAGATTTTTATAAAAAATATTCTTACGCCTATATGTATTTCAAATGGGAGTTTTTAAACACAATATTGTCTTTTAAACTGGTCGAATACTCTCTATATCTAATTTTTGCATCAAACTCATTGAGCAGTATTTGTAATTTACTATCTTTTTGCAACTCATTTTTGCGCCCTTTCCGCAATGCTTGATAAATATTGCGGCGATATTCAATTGGCGTCGTGATATTGCTATCATCAATATTAATTGTTAATCGAATATCTTTACCTTGCAATTTGCTTAAAGCTTCAACCAAATTTTTATGCTTCTGTCTTGGCGTAAAATGGGATTTTTCTGAATGTAGTCCAAGATTAATTTCATCATCAGTTTTGCTTTGTAAGAAACAATTTAACGCTAATTCTTTTACTAAATCCTGTTACGCCAGAACGCTCAACTATATCTGCCCACCTCATCTTGTTGTTGAGTTTGAGTGATGATTTTTAACCGTAATTCAGGCGTAATATCTTTCAAAAATCGCCTGTTTTTGATATCAGAAGGACGAACGCCTGTATCGGCTTTTAGCAAGTTCTGGATTGCTCCATTCCCAACGATAGGTGTCTGCACTTAAGATTTCTTGCTCATCTTGAGCAATTTCTACATTATCATCACTTGAATTTTTCTTCAGTGCTATTTTCTTGTGGAGCCAGTGCAGCATTTGATGGTAATGTCGGCTTTTTCTATGTGCTTGGGCTTCGGTTCAGTCATTTCTCGCACGGGAAGTGCGGTCATTTTTATGAGATTTTTCTTCGTCCAGTTCTTGGATGTGATGTAAAGTTTCGCTTACTGCAGCTAATGATTCAGCTTTGTGTTCTTGACGTTCTTGGTTTTCGAGTTGTGTTAAATGTTCCAGCGCATCTAAAAGCCGAAAGGCTTTGCTAAATTTGGAATGCTCGTTTTATTTGATTTTGCTTGAGAATAAGCTGATTTGATACTTTGTGACAGTACCGGCACATCTACATAATTACCTCGTATTTTTCAACCGCACTTGGCGTTGATGGTGGTGGAGTAATTGTAGTGTTAGTCTTTTGGTACTGCCGTAAGGGAACTTTGGGTGGAATGCCAATGCCCTCAATAATGTCATTTCTGTGCCAATACGACGGTTTGGCGCATTTGATAAGTCTTTTTCTACCAGAAATAATGACTTGATAAAAACTGAACATCTTCTGAGAGATATGTTTGGCTAAAAATGAAAAATGTTCATTGTTATCTGAAGATTTTTGTGGAAGAAGTTGCATGAGTGCAATTTGATGTAATTTTTCTGCACATTCGCCAAGTAATTTGTCCCAATCGCCTGCTGCATCTGCAACTCTTTGCAGTGTTCGCATTAAGAGTTCACCATTGCCTTGATGTAAGGCGTATAAAATATCAACAGAATAGTTATCATCAAGCAACCCTAACATATTGCTTACAACACTATTAGTAACTTGTCGGTCACCCATAGCAATGGCTTGATCAGTTAAACTTAAGCTATCACGAATACTTCCTTGCGCCGCTTTTGCAAGTTTAACTAATGCAGGTTCTTCAAAAGGAATATTTTTCTTGCGTCAGAATATGGGCAAGATGCTGGGATATTTGGGTTTCATCTAATGCTTTGAGATGAAATTGTAAACAGCGAGAAAAGAATAGTTACAGGTAATTTTTGTGGATCCGTTGTCGCGAGTAAGAATTTTACATATTCTGGTGGTTCTTCCAAAGTCTTGAGCAACGCATTAAATGAATGACGAGATAGCATATGGACTTCATCGATTAAGTAAACCTTAAATCTTCCCACAACAGGTTTATATTGCACGTTATCCAATAATTCACGCGTATCTTCAACTTTTGTGCGAGATGCCGCATCAATTTCAATTAAATCAATGAAAATTGCCTTGCTCAATAGCTTTACAATTTTTCACATTCACCACAAGGTGTAGCCGTTATACCATGTACACAATTTAATCCTTTTTGCAAATAATCTGGCAATAGAGGTTTTCCCTACACCACGGGTGCCTGAAAAGAGGTAAGCGTGATGTAGTCGATTATCTTTTAATCCATTTTCTAATGCCGTGATAATGTGCTCTTGCCCAACGACATCAGCAAATGTTTTTGGTCGCCACTTTCTGGCTAAGACTTGATAGCTCATCGAACTCTAATTAATGACCTTCAAAATTGACGAGTGTATAGCAATCAACGCCCAAATTATTTAAGCGTTTTTCTCCACCTAATTCAGGTAAATTAATCACAAATGCAGCGTGTTTTACCACTCCCCTAAACGTTGCACTAATTTTACAGTCGCTTCAACGGTGCCACCTGTCGCTAATAAATCATCAATGATTAAAAACATTATCACCGTCTGAAATTGCATCAATGTGCATTTCAATGTATCTTGACCATATTCTAATTGATAAGATTGAGAAATGGTTTCGCGTGGTAATTTTTAGGTTTACGTACTAATTCGAAAGGTAAACCTAGTGCTAGGGCAACTGGTGCGCCAAAAATAAAAACCACGAGATTCAGTTCCAAGCACTTTGGTGATTCCTTTGTTGCGATATTGTTCCACAACAAGATTCTACCGTTGCTTTAAAAAGCTGCTGAAGTTCTAAAAGGGTAGTAATGTCGCGGAAGATAATGCCTTCTTTTTGGATAGTTAGGAATTGATTTGATAGAAGATTTAATTAAAATCAAGTTAGTGTAGTCATAAATAATGCTCAAAAAGTGCGGTAAAAAGAAACGTTTTTAGGACAGTATCTTATCATATAAAAAGATAGGAAAAATAAAAAATCCCCAATAGGGGATTTTTTTATTTAAGCTTGAATTTACAATTTTAGCTGAATTAAAACTTCTTAAATAGAAATTATTTTTCTTTGCTTTGGGATTTGGAAGGTCTGTGATTGAGCCTTCAAATACTTCCGCAGCTAAACCAACAGACTCGTGTAAAAGTTGGGTGAGCGTGGATAGTGTAATGCAATATCTTCTGCATCGCAACCCATCTCTATGGCAAGACCAATTTCACCTAATAATTCACCACCGTTAGAACCGACGATTGCACCGCCAAGTACACGATGAGTGTCTTTATCAAAGATTAACTTCGTCATACCTTCTGAACATTCAGATGCAATCGCACGACCTGATGCTGCCCAAGGGAATTTAGCGACTTCGTAGTTTAAACCTTCTTGTTTACATTCTTTCTCAGTTTTACCAACCCAAGCCACTTCTGGTTCGGTATAAGCGATTGATGGAATAACTTTAGGGATCGAAGTAGTGTTTTTGTCCCGCAATGACTTCTGCAGCAACGTGGCCTTCATGAACACCTTTGTGTGCTAACATTGGTTGGCCAACGATATCACCGATTGCAAAAGATATGCGGCACATTGGTACGCATTTGTTTATCAACATGAATGAAACCACGATCATCTACTTCAACGCCTGCTTTACCTGCATCAATCAATTTGCCATTTGGTACACGACCGATAGCGACAAGCACCGCATCATAACGTTTGGTGTCGTTGCATGCTTTGCCCTCCATTGAAACGTAGATACCATCATCTTTTGCTTCAACAGCAGTCACTTTGGTTTCAAGCATTAACTTGAATTTTTTTCTCGATTTGTTTGGTGTAAATTGCTACAACATCTTTATCTGCTGCAGGGATAACTTGGTCGAACATTTCCACAACTTCAATTTCTGAACCTAATGCGTGGTAAACCGTACCCATTTCTAAACCGATGATACCGCCACCCATAATGAGAAGTTTTTTTAGGTACTTCTTTTTAATTTAAGCGCATCAGTTGAGTTCCAAATACGTGGATCTTCATGTGGAATAAAATGGTAATTCAATTGGGCGAGAACCTGCAGCAATAATAGCATTATCGAATTTGATTGTAGTTGGATGGCCATCACGGTCACGTGCGACTAAAAGTATTAGGATCAGTAAATGCTGCTAAGCCTTCAACAACAGTGACTTTACGCGCTTTTGCCATACCCGCTAAACCACCAGTTAATTTTTGCCACAACCGCTTCTTACCGGCACGAACTTCATCTAAATCAATTCTTGGCTCACCAAAGTAAATACCATTTTTACTTGCGTGTTTTGCTTCTTCAATCACTTTTTGCTACGTGCAATAATGCTTTAGATGGGATACAACCTACATTTAAACATACCCACCAAGAGTTGAATAACGTTCAACTAATACAGTTTCTAAGCCTAAATCCGCACAACGGAACGCCGCGGAATAACCTGCTGGGCCAGCACCAAGCACGACGACTTGGGTTTTAATTTCTTTACTCATTTTTACCTCGTAAAAACGTTCAAAAATATTGACCGCACTTTTTGCGATCATAATGGATTTGCTAAAACGCCCTTTCTTCTAATTAGAAGAAAGGGGCGTTATTACATAATCAAACGGCGTAAATCTGCTAATACAGCACCGATATAGCTGATGAATCGTGCACCATCCGCACCATCAATGACACGGTGGTCGAATGATAATGACATTGGAAGAATTAAGCGTGGTGCAAAATTCTTTACCATTCCATACTGGTTCCATCGATGATTTAGACACACCAAGGATAGCAACTTCTGGCGCGTTTACGATTGGTGCAAAGTGAGTTGTACCAATACCACCTAGACTTGAAATAGTGAAACAGCCACCTTGCATATCAGATGCAGTCAATTTACCTTCACGGGCTTTTTCGATACTTCCATTAATTCACGTGAAAGTTCGATAATGCCTTTTTATTTACGTTCTTGAATACAGGCACGACTAAGCCATTTGGCGTATCTACTGCGACACCAATGTTAATATATTTTTCAGGATTAAGCGTTGTGCATCTTCGGTAATTGAACTGTTGAAACGTGGATACGCTTCTAATGCTTTTTGCTACCGCTTTCATAATGAACACAACAGGCGTGATTTTTTTACACCAAGTTTTTTTGTTTTTCTGCTAATGCATTTTGTTCTTTACGGAATGCTTCTAAATCCGTGATATCTGCTTTATCGAAGTGAGTAACGTGTGGAATCATGACCCAGTTACGATGTAAGTTAGCGCCTGAAATTTTATTAATACGGCTTTAATTCGACTTCTTCTACTTCACCGAATTTACTGAAATCAACTTTTTGGCCATGGTAATAAGCCTAAGCCAGCGCCATTTGCTACACCATTTCCTGCAGCTTGTGCTGTTGCACCGCTTTCATAAGCTTTAACTGCGGTCTTCACATAAGCTTCGATATCTTCTTTAACGATACGACCTTTACGACCTGTACCTTTTACTTTATCTAAGTTTACGCCAAATTCACGTGCTAAACGACGAATAACTGGAGTAGCGTGCGCATAGCCTGCGCTTTCCACCACTTGTTCTTGGCTTTGGCCAGATACATTGCCAGATTGAGCCGCAGGTCGTGCCGCTGGCGCAGGCGATGCAACTTGTGGAGCTGGTGCTGATACTGCTACCGCTGGGCTGCACCCGCTACTTCAAAGCGCATAATTAATGAACCAGTCGATACTTTATCACCTGATTTCACGAGAATTTCTTTTACGACACCGCCGAATGGAGCAGGAACTTCCATTGACGCTTTATCACCTTCAACGGTAATTAATGATTGATCTTCTGAAACAGTATCACCCACGGCAACCATGATTTCAGTACATTGACTTCATCACCACCAATATCTGGCACATTCACATCTTTAATTGCAGATGTTGTGGCAGCTACAAGCGCAGCTGTTTGAGCTGGTGCTGATGTAGCAGCTGGAGCAGCTGATGCCGTTTCAAATTTCATGATGAGTTTGCCAGTTGAAACTTTATCACCGACATTAATTAAAAATTTCTTTTTACTACACCTGCGATTGGTGCTGGAACTTCCATTGAAGCTTTATCGCCTTCAACATTGATGATTGATTGATCAACTTCAACACTATCACCCACTTTAACCCATAATTTCAGTAACGTTTACTTCATCAGAACCGATGTCTGGTACGTTTACTTCAATAACAGCTGACGCAGTTGGCGTAGTAGCAGCTACTGGTGCTGCAGGTGCTTCAGCTGCTGGTGCAGTGCCTGCAGCTTCTAATACGAGCATTGGGGTGCCTGTTGTGACTTTATCACCGACTTTGACTAAAACTTCTTTTTACAACACCTGCTTCTGGTGCTGGCACTTCCATTGAAGCTTTATCGCCTTCAACGTTAATGATAGATTGATCAACAGAGATGGTATCGCCTACGTTTACCATGACTTCTGTTACTGTAACTTCATCACTACCAATATCAGAATTTGAATTTGTTTTGACATTTTTGTTCCTTTTAAAAGTGCGGTCATAAAAACACGATGTTTTTGACCGCAGTTTTCATCAATTACGCGTAAAGCGGATTGATACGATCTACATTCAAACCGAATTTCGCAATCGCATCTGCAACAACTTGGTTAGATACTGTACCTTCTTTCGCTAATTGAGAAAGTGCAGCAACCACAACATAACGTGCATCAACTTCGAAGTGTTCACGTAAATTTGCACGGCTGTCTGAACGACCGAAACCATCTGTACCTAACACATGATAATGACGACTCGGTACGAATGCACGGATTTGATCTGCGTATGCTTCTAACATAGTCAGTTGACGCAACGGTTGGTAAATCAGCTAATACTTGAGCAACGTATGGCACGCGTTGTGTCTCTGTTGGGTGTAATAAGTTCCAACGTGCAGCATCGTGACCTTCACGAGCTAATTCATTGAATGACGGTGCAGAGAATACATCTGAGGTGACACCATAATCTTTTGCAAGAATTTGTGCCGCTTCACGAACATGACGCATGATGGCACCAGAACCTAACAATTGAACGTGGCCTTTGCCTTTTTACCTTCCACTGTTTCAAATTTATATAAACCTTTGCGGATGCCTTCTTCCGCACCAGCAGGCATTGCAGGTTGATCCATGACTTCATTTAATGTTGTTATGTAATAGAATACATCTTCTTGTTTTTCGCCGTACATGCGGTTAATACCGTCTTGCATAATTACAGCGACTTCAAATGCAAATGATGGGTCGTAAGTGACACAGTTCGGAATAATACCCGCTTGAATATGGCTATGGCCATCTTCGTGTTGTAAACCTTCACCGTTTAGGGTTGTACTGACCCTGAAAGTACCTCCTACCATGAAACCACGAGCTAATTGGTCGCCCGCTGCCCACATCATATCGCCCACGCGTTGGAAACCAAACATAGAGTAATAGATGAAGAATGGAATCATTGGTTGGTTATTGACAGAGTAGGAGTTCGCTGCGGCCAACCAAGATGCGGTTGCACCTAATTCATTGATACCTTCTTGTAGCACTTGACCATCTTTTGCTTCACGATAGTAAGCCACTAAATCACGATCTGAAGGAACATAGTTTTTGACCATGTGGGTTATAAATACCCACTTGACGGAATAATCCTTCCATACCGAATGTACGCGCTTCATCCGTCAAATCATTGGAACGATAGTTTTACCAATGTTTTTATCTTTTAATAAGATATTTAATGCACGAGTGAACGCCATAGTGGTTGAAATGCCGCGTGGTTGTTCTTCTAACAATGCTTTAAACTCTTCTAATGCCGGAACTTTATATTCCACATCAAATTTAGGACGACGCGCAGGTACATAACCGTTTAATGCTTTACGGTGGCCATGTAAATATTCGTATTCAGGGGTGCCTTCAGCAAATTTAATGTATTCTAATTTTTCTACTTGCTCATCTGTTAATGGTAATTCAAAGAAGTCACGGAAACCTTTAAGGCTTTCGTAAGACATTTTTAGATTGGTGAGCGGTGTTTTTACTTTCCGCTTCCAGGAATTTTTATAACACTTTAACTTGATGCGCTAAAATTACAACTGGTTTCGTTGCATTTTTGTGCTTTTTGCATAGGCTGCATATAATTTTTCGCTATCGTGTGCACCGCGGCGTAATGCCCAAATTTCATCATCATCCGTCATATCTGCAACTAATGCAGCGGTTTCTGGATAACGACCGAAGAAGTGTTCACGCACATAAGCACCATCTTTTTAGATTTAAAGGTTAAATAGTCACCATCAACCACTTCCATCATTAACTGAGTTAATTTACCTGAAGTATCTTTAGCGAATAATTTATCCCAGTCGCTGCCCCATAATACTTTTGATTACTTCCCAGCCCGCACCAGTAAACAATCCTTCTAATTCTTGAACGATTTTTACCGTTACCATTAACCGGGCCGTCTAAACGTTGTGTTACAGCTGATAGTGAAGATTAAGTTATCTAATTTCTCACGAGCCGCAAAGTTAATGCACCTTTAGACTCAATTTCATCCATTTCACCATCGCCTAAGAATGCATAGACTTTTTGATCTTGCTATCTTTTTAAGCCACGGTTATCTAAGTATTTTAAGAAACGAGCTTGGTAGATGGCATTCACAGGGCCTAAAACCCATAGAAACCGTAGAGAAATTGCCAGAATTCAGGCATTAATTTAGGGTGTGGATATGAAGATAAACCATCGGTAAAGGCTTCTTGACGGAAGTTATCCATTTGTTCTTCAGTTAAACGACCTTCTAAGAATGCAGACGCGCATACATACCCGGAGCAGCATGGCCTTTGAAGAAAAATTAAGTCGCCACCGTTTTTCTCCGTTGCCGCTTTGAAGAAGTGGTTATAGCAAACTTCATACATGGTTGCAGCAGATTGGAAAGTTGAGATATGGCCACCTAAGTCAAGATCTTTCTTCTGACTACGCAATACCATAGCAATAGCATTCCAACGCACAGCAGAACGAATACGACGCTCAATAGCATGATCACCTGGGTAAGCAGGTTGTTCAGAAGCAGGGATAGTATTGACATAATCGGTCGTTACACCTGTAGGTAATGAAACACCGTTGGTGCGTGCTTGGCCGATAACTTGCTCAATAATATATTGTGCACGTTCTACGCCTTCTTCACGAATCAAAGAATCTAATGATTGTAACCAATCTTGAGTTTCGATTGGATCAACGTCATTTTTAAAAATCTCAGACATAGGTTTTCCTTATCTGTTAATTAAGTGAACATTAGTTTAGTCAGCACTAAACACGAATATCAGAAAATGCTTGCCCTTTTTACAAACATTTAACAAATCTTGCAAATTTTAGAAGATTTTTGAGATAAAGATAGTAAATTTTCATCAAATATCCCTGTCCAGTACTGTGTTAATCGGTAATCTTTTGAAAGTGCGGTAATTTTTTTCTCGTCTTTTGTAAAAGCCCTATTAAAAATCATAAGTAAAACATTGCATTCTGTAGGGGTTTGCTTTAAAGTTTTTCAAACTTTTTCAAAAAGGAATCAATCATGCATATAACGACTCGAACACTCACTCAACACAAACGTATTGCGCTTGTGGCTCATGATAGCTGCATTTACTGAATTGGACGCAAAAACACAAAGATGCACTTAAGCCTCATATACTTTATGCGACAGGTACGACAGGCCATATTTTAGAACGAGAAACAGGTTTAAACATTCAATCTTTATTAAAGTGGTCCGATGGGGGCGACCAACAACTTGGCGGATTAATCGCAGAAAAAGAAAAATCGACATGATGATCTTTCTTTGGGATCCAATGAATGCGGCACCCCATGATCCCTGATGTGAAAGCCCTCATGCGTATTGCTAACAGGTGTGGAATATTCCTGTTGCCATTAATCAAAGCTCTGCAGATTTTTATGTTAACTTCAGTTTTATTTGAACAAGATGTCGAAATTGAAGTGCCAGATTATGAAGGGTATTTAGAAGTGCGGTTAAAAATAACATTCATATTTTTCCCTGATAAACGTACTTTCTAGTGTTCAGGGATTTTTCTCTCCTTATTTTTCGTTTTTCGCCTCCCTATTTTATCAATCCACCCAAATCGTCATAAATAAATAAAAATTTTCTTATTTTCAATCGTTTTTCGCTTGCGTAGAATGAGAAAGTTTTTATTGGTGTTTTTATAAATGCATTTTTCATCTATAAAATCTCTTGTTTTCAATAAGAACATTCCTCTATTTTTATAATTCCAAAAGGAAAAAATTATGAAACCAACCTTTAAAACAACCGCACTTGCGATTTTAGTTTCATTGGGGGCAGTAGCTTGTTCTTCTACTTCCTCCGCAGATCATCCCTTATCTAAGCAAAGTATCCAAGATAACAACAAATCTGAAGCAGAACAAAAACGTTTAGAAGAAGAGGCGAAAGATCAAAGCTGAAGAAGCCCAAAAAGCAAAAGATTTGGAAGAAAAAGCCCGCTTAGAACGTGAAGCCAAAGAAAGAGCGGAAGAAGCAAAACGCCTAGAAGAAGCACGTATTCAAGCCGAGCTGAATAAAATGCCAAAAAAACAACGCGTGATATAAAAATATGGATGGCTTTCGAACATCTATTTTCCGGATAGATATTCTACATATGCAAAAGTGCCGGAACTTATAATACCAAGAGAGGCTGAGGAAGATACAGATATAGATATAAAAAGAAGCTATAAAAATGATATTCAAAAAGGAGGGAAATATGCTGGGCTACATAAAGGATCCTATAAAAAGTACGACAGGCTTAGATTACCCTAAAGTTATTGAGCTTGATGATAAGTCTTTTTGAGCATGGTAGTCAGAAGGTAATTACTAAAAATAGACTATAAGAACAAAGATATAAATTATCTTTTTATCAATAATCCTTATTCTAGCTATGGCGCATTATTTGTTGAACGACTCAATCTAAAATTTATTCGTCGAATCCTTTTACTGATCAGAATTCTAATTTTAAAGCTGGTTACTATATTAAAGATGGTGTTGAGTACAATATGGAATCGTTGCAAGGAAAAACATTTGCATATAAAGGAAACATTATTGCTATAGCAGAGAGGGCTATTCCAAATACAAACGTAACAGTAAGTGATGAGCCAACAGTAGATGGTGATATTACATTTAAAATTAAATTTAAAGAAAAAGCGATTCTAATGAATTATCTGATGTTGTTATTAATAGCAAACTTCTCGGAAATGACATAAAGCTTAAAATTACCGACTGGGAAGAGAAAAGAGATTGTGCTTTCAATACTATTTGTAGACTATGGTGACGAGTCTATTATTTATCAAACTATGTCACTAGATATTGTAGATAAAGATGCTAATGATGTTGTTGGTAATGTGGTTTTAACCAGAAATATGAGAATGATGACCTCTATTCTAAATAAATTGCCTAAAATGGTGTGGTGCATTATTTCGGTACGTTTGGTGCAACTAAGCAATAATAGTTGTGTTTGATTCAAATTGCCCATCGGGTGATGGGTATTTTTATGGAAATAAAATTTTATGTAAAAATTATTAAATTATTAAAAGATTCTGATTATGCAAAAACGGTATTATAACTTTTTATAGTTCTTTTTGGATCTTATATATATTTGATTCACCTTCAGAATTAATAAAAAGCTCAATTGGGATGGGTTTTTATTTTTAATTTCAATAGCTATAATAATAAAATGGATTGTTATTATTTTCAAAAATGGTAAAAACCGATTTTATCACTTGCAATCCAATTATGTATGTTTTTCATCAATTTGGTTTTTAATTGATATTTCCAATGCTCTTATTGAACTGGCCAAATCAATTGAGTTTCAACATTCGCATAGTATATTTTTGTTAAAAACTTAATGTCTTCATTATTAACCATTATATCATTAAATGGTATTAAAATATTCAAAACAGAATAAGACAATAATGTATTTGATTATATATTATCGTAAAGTGGGCTTTTAATAAGCCCACTTTATCTAAAAACATTATATGAAGCAATATCTATGTGAACCCCAAAAAGTTATCATTATGAAAAACTACTCCTTTATTCTACTTTTTCCTATTTCTTCTTTAGCCCAAACACCTACAGCAAATATCACACCGAATATTAACGAACCTCAGTTCAAAAACCGAACTTGAACCACAAATTAATGTCGCTAAACTTGAAAAAACGCGAACAAAATTTACCGCCCTTAGGCACAGAACAAAGCCGAACAAATTCAAATTACCCTTGAGCAACTTAAACAAAACCCCTGCTTTAACCCATGAATTATTAACTCGTGCCATTTATGCCCGAAATCCAGAAATGATTAAAAATTTGTTGAAATTTACCGCACTTTTTCCAAATCGTGACCCGATTATGGAACACTTTGCGGAAGGGAAATTGGCTGCGATAACGGAAAACTATACTGTAGCCATTGATAAATATCGTGAAATTTTAGCCAAAAATCCAAATTTAAATCCTGTGCGAATTGAACTGGCTATTGCTTTTATTTAATCAAAAACAAGATGGGGGCTGCTAAAGACCAATTTGAAAAAGCACAAACTGCAGAGGATTTACCGCCTCAAGTTAAGCGTTTAATGGATGCTTATTTAGAGGCTTTAAAAAGAACGTGACAGCTGGAATGTGGATTTTTTTCTTTTAATTATGTACGTGATACCAATGTCAACAATGTCGGCGAGGGTAAAACGGTCGTATTAAATAATGGTGGCACCTTAACGCGTTCCGAATCGATGATGCCACAAACGGCACACGGCTTGGCGTATTCACTCGATATTTCGAGAGATTTTTAATTTATGGAGCTCTAATTACCTCACGGTGGGCAATGAGTTTGGGGAAAGAGCTACTGGGATAATCATAAATTTGATGATATTTCCAACCGCACTTTTTGTTGGCTATGCACATAAAACCGCAAAGCAAAATTTCCGTATTAAACCCTTTTATGAAAAACGTTGGTATGGCGGCGAAAGTTACCGTTGGTCTAATGGGGCAAGGGTGGAATTTTCTCGTTGGTTAAGTCCAAACTGGCAACTTTTTACGGCGGGAGAGTTTTCAAAACAACGTTATTTAGACAGTACATCACAAAACGGTAATAACAAACTGATTTCCGCAACCTTACTGTGGGCAAGAACACCGAAACAGTTTTTTTCTACTCGGTTCTGATTTTATGGCAGAAAGAACGAAGGTTCGTCAATATGGTTCAGACAGTAAAAGCTTACGTTTAGGTTGGGGACAAGAATGGAATTGGGGCATTTCCTCACGTCTCGGCTTATCCATAATGAAACGTGAATTTAAAGATATTGCCAAACTTGGTAATCTCAATTTGTTTTCTTTTGAAAAACGTCGAGAAGATAAAATTTACAGCATAAATTTATCCCTATGGAAACGCGATTGGCATATTTGGGGAATTACACCAAAACTCCAATTAAGCTGGCGTAAACAAGATAGCAATATCCCAGAAATGTATTCTTATACACAGAAGAATGTGAATATGTTGTTTGAGAAAAACGTTTTAAATCTTTTATTAACCAAAAATAAGGAAAATCTTATGAAAAAATTAGCATTATTATCTCTTTCTACAATTATTCTTTCTGGTTGTGTTGGTCAGTCAACACTTGAAAGAAAAAAACCTCTTTTGAATTTGGTTATGATCAAAATCAAGTACAAGTTTCTAACATTTCTCATGGTTTTTTCAGAAACTACTTATAATGACAATGATTAAAGGGAAAAAACATAACTGCACTCATTTTAGGGGACGGATTTTTTTAGCTTTGGTTTAAGTGCGTGCCCCAAGATGTACTCCAAATTGATGGTGGTACAAGCAAAGGAAAGTGTGATGTTTTCAGTAATACAATCGGACGTTGTAAATAATTGAATCCAAGGCACATTCACTAATCACATATGTGCCTTTTTCCGTAATAATTCTAAAGGAAAATGTTATGAAAAACTATTCATTGTTTTATTGAGTTCAATTGCACTTTATGGCTGTGCACCAGGTGAGTTTCAGGCTGCAAGCAAATGTATACTAACCGGCGAAGGAGCTAATGAGCACGGAAATTGCCATATTGGTCGAACCTTTAGTTTATCAGAAGGGGTACGCGTGCATAAGACTAATGAAAGTAGCCCAGGCGAAGAAAAATTATGGTATATCTGATAAATTATCTAAAAATTAGGATTAAGCAAATAATGAAATTATTTATTTTTATTGCAAGCGCAAGTTTTATTTTGCTTGCAAGTTGTTCTTCTAACCCCAATCCACCAGTGAGTGAAGCGGAAGCATTGGCTCGACTTGAGGTGTTGGATAAGTTAGATGCTAAAGAATATCCAAAATCTCGCCAGCGCGAAGAAGAACGTTATCAAACAGCAAAACAACGTCGTTTAGATGATTTAGAAGCTGAACGCATTCACTATCAAAAATGAGGGGATTCGTTATCAAAAATTCCCGTCAGGAACGATTAGATATGATCGATGATATTGGTCGTATGCAGATGAATGAAGCTAAAGCTATTAATAAAAGCTTTATGAAAAATCGTAGCAGAAAACAAGATGTTTATATCATTCACTAATTTTTAGTGTAAGGAGTTTTAATGAAAAATTACTTATTTGTACCTTAATTGTACCAATGCTATTTGCTTGTGCAACAGAACGTAAGAGTATTGCACAAATTAATGCTGAATGTAGCTGCTCATGAATTTTGGGAAATGTAACTCGCTAAAGTGAGAATTCGGAAAAATCCGTCATATCCCATTTTAAGCGAATTTTAACCACTATTTTGAGAATTTAAACGCCCTTTAAAATTAACTTTGAAGGGCGTTTAAATTTTTAGAATTTATAAATCAGGTTGTCTTCATATTTGCCGGAATAACTTGCTGAAGCATTTACCACTATTCTATTGGCTCCCTTTAAATGATTCCCAATTATCTACTTGCTGTTCTTGGGTATACTCTATGAACCTGATGAACTCAGACTTTGTTGAACTCAAAAGAAGATGAAAAGGCGCCTTGTTAAATTGATAAGCCTTAAAGCAGTCTATTAGGTCAAAAATAGGTTGCTTGTTTATAGCTTTCCTGTCGAGTACATAGGTATGGCGGATCTAATATAAATAATGTGTTGGGATTATCTTTAAATTTTTGGCAATAAAACATGAAAAGATTCCCGTATTACTTCAATGCCATCTAAATATCCTATGGCTTCGGGGTAGTCTGATTGACGAATACAATGCCAAAAATCTTTGCTATAGCTCTGTCCAGTGAAGCACTCTGTTGACCGCTAAAAAGCAACCAACTGGATAGTGAATTCAGGTCTAAAAACCTTTAAACTCATATGATTTTATTTATAATTTCTGCTTTTAAATGTTTGCTTATCCGCTTATTTTTGGTATAATTCCATCAACAGTTTGATAGAGTATTTCACGTAAACGATTTATATCGCTTATGTGTTTTTAGTCTGTCTGAATATCCGTCAAAATCATTATAGATTACTCTTGCCTTTGGCTTAATTCGTTTAGCTGTGGCTTAATAAACCACTCCTCCAAAACACGTCTATAATCGTCCAACCTTCACCATCATTATGGATGTTTTCCATCAGCACGCGTTCAAAAATGCTTTAAGAACATTCTTTTTGTCCGATAAATGGTAATGGTGCTTGCTTAAAGTTTCTGGGGCTTGATTTGCCATAGTGTTTTCCTTCTTATCTATGGCGTTCCGGTGTTCTTGACACTCCGACACTCCAAAATCAAGTTAATTAATATGGTTAATGGTTTTACAGCGACTACATTTGATTTCTAAACGTTTCACTGTGCTGATTTTTGCCAATAATTTGTTGCAACATTGGCAACGGATCTCTTTTAAATCTCTGTACATATCCCATTTTTAGCGGTTTTGTTAAAATACCGCCTGCCTCGCGAGGTAGAAGCGGCATATAGCTATATGCAGGCTCATTCTGCTTAGCTGGCATTATCCGTGTTCCCGCACAGATAGTGTCGCTCGTCTTTATTCTGAACTACATCCAAATCACTTTGTAGCAATCTGCATAAAACGTACCATCCGCATTATGCCAGTGGCTAGGTGGTAACTCATCACCGTTATGCTCAACGATTAATACCTGACAAATGGGCTCTCATGAGCGATAGTGCCAGCATTGCCGTTACGTAATTTTATTTTGTTACCACTTCATGTTGTTATCCTCTTTTAAAAATCACTGCCAAATCATTCGGACTAAATCGCCATCCGTCTTGGTTACCTTGAATTTAATGCGTTATAGCACCATTCAGAACAAAAATATTTCGACCGTTTTTGTTTGATACCAGGACTATACCGATAGCACCCCACCAGTCGTATTTCATGCCTTTTGTCCAGTCGAAATAATTCACAATTTGATTTGGATCTACGTTGCGTAGTTCGATTAAATCCCACTTGCCGTTCATGACGTCAATTTTCTTTTACGACGAACACCACCATCTTGTACAGATGATGAAAAACACTGGTATATTGTCTCGTATTCGTAGTGATGACTGGTAGTGAAGTTAATCTGTTCAATCACCAGCTCGCAATGGGAGTATTTACCTTTTTGTTAGAAAGCGCGTTACTGCGTCCGCCATTGCTTTTAAGCGGTTCTTTAAGAAAAGAACGTTTGTGTTTATAAAGTGCTAAATAAACCTTATCAGCCATTTTGATATGCCTCATCAAGTGATCCATTTGTTTGATGATGTCGTCATAGATTGATTGTAGTTTGCTCAAGTGTTAGATTAGGTGCTTTGAGCTCATACTTTACGCATGCGTTGATTAGCCAGCTCAACTTTGTAGCTTTTTCTAGCCCAGCAGCTTGCACTCAAAATTAAATCTGTCGCCGCTTTGTTGTTTAAGCCCGCACGTTTGGCAAAGTCCGTGATATAACGACTGCATCTCACCTTGATAGTTTGCGGCCTTTGTACGCTTCCGCTGCTGTTTGGCGCTCGCGGTACTCACTTTCAAAAGCGTGTCCACGTGCTGTAAATTGCTGCCGCGTGGCTGCAATTTGCTCACACGCGGTTGCGCTTTTCTGTTAAAAAGTGCGTTTTTGTTTTTCGGGCCGAAATTCCCATGTTAAAGTATCAAGATTTAACTCATGTGCGTCACTTGGTTGTGGATCAACTAAAATTGGATTACCTTGCTTATTAGCAATAATCTGCTTTACACGGCGGCTTCGTCCATCTAATAAAAGTGCGAGTAGGGTTTCGTCCGCGATTTCTATTGCGCCATCCGGAACATAACCACCGAAATCACTGCATTAAAAATCCGTCTTTATAGTACATAGTCATTATTTCATCTCCCTCATTAAGCTAAGAATTGCTATGGTTGGGTTGTGATTTTTGTCTGCCCAAATTTCACCTGTACGGTAAGCACATATTGCTGGTGTACAATCTGATATTACAATCCCAGCTAGAGCTCCAATATCTACTTGAGCTCCATTTTGCATTATTTGTTGCATTAGCTGTCACCCTACACCATAGGTTTTTCAATAAATGCCACAGCCCAATTAAACTTTTTGATTTGGTTAGTACTTAACTGATTTTCTTTTACATTTACAGCGCAAATTTGAATCATCGTGCCATCTGGGTACACGGCAGAATCTCAAAGTCACCTATTTTTGATATTGAAAATCACTTAATTGGGCAGCAGTATTTAAAGACTTACCACTGATGTTCTTACATCCCCAGCGGAATAAAAAGTCGCCATTATGCTCGAAAGCCCACATTTTGTTAGAGCCATTATCCTCAACAAGATGGATAATCCCTCGCCCAAAAGCCATCACCTTGACCTTGCTTTGTGGTGTACCCAAACGAAAAATCCAGCGCCATAACGTCCTTTTGACCGCACCAACCCTTTGACAAAATGGATGATACGTATCACGGTCTTGCGACCCTTCAGCGTTAACTAAAAACGGGGCGCCGCTTGTATATTGATTAGCGTAAACGCCATACCCATAATGCTTAGACGAAATGCCAACAGAATACAAAATGCCGTCATGGAATCACCGCTTTAAGAACTACATCATTAATATAGCTGATTGTGCCATTTTTGGGAAAACCTACGGCGGCTATGTTTGGCGCCTTGTGGTGATCGATAAACAAATGTCAATAAGTTATTGGCATTGTGAGGATTACCCTCAAGTCGAGTATAACAGCCATCATTGTTATATACATTAAGCCCACTATAATCACCTTGTCTTGGAGTAATAAATTACCAGTCATCGTATCGCCCGATTTAGATACTCGACCTTCAGCGTTGTTGTTTGCAGCAACGCCTTTTATCGTAAGCCGTCTTTACTGCTTCTGTGCTTGAAGCAACGTCTTCAGACGAGTTACTATTTACCGAGTCTCATTTTTTATTGTTATTGATGTAATTTTGTGTAACATTTAGCTGTAATTGAGCCGCTTAATTGCGCAAGTTTTTACCGGCTTTAGCTGTCAATACCAAAACCATCACTATCAATGCCAGTATCGCTTGTTCCTTGCCAGATACCTTTTCTCAGTGGTTGATCCCTACCGGTAATTTATGACTATGGCCGGATTCATCAGCCGTACTTGTGCTTTCTGCTGTTAAATCTTTCGGTGCGGATTTCTTACCAAATAGCTCCAATGTCTTTTTAAGCCATAATGTACGATTGGCGAGTTGTTTAATGGGTTTATTTGTAATGCCATTCTCACCGCCAAGCATAGGTCGTTTTCTTCAATTTGATAAACCCGTCTTCCCACTTTTCTTGTTCTTTTAAATTAGCCATAACTATCCTTTAAATGAGGTTTAAATCTAGTTTGAACTGTGGTTATAACTCACCGTTATAACGGGCTTTGTTGTTGTAACGCAGCGGTACGGATTTATAATCCAGTACGGCTAATGTACAACGTGCTGAGAGCGAAATTACGTAAAATCTTACGTAGTTGTTGCGCTTGGTCGTATTAATCGAGCAATACGTAACTGA
>BNJT01002707.1_pt1 | contig 134212 bp, 151 predicted proteins | sample 8540491 | NCBI WGS metagenome assembly BNJT01 (sample SAMD00202455, study PRJDB9452) | human saliva metagenome | host: Homo sapiens | reverse complement strand
CCTCCGTCGTGGCTGACCCAGTTGCCAAGGGAGCCCACCGCCACGGTTGAGAAGGTCGCCGAGGCGAGGGAGAGCTGACCTAGCCGCCGAACGGGCCGCGTCGTGGGGCCGGCCAGACCGATGAGCTCGGTCTGGCCGGCCCCACTCCCTGCATCCAGGTCCGAGAGACGAGTTGAGGTTCTCCCGCCCCAGCCCAGTGATGTCATCGTGGCGATGAGCTGCCGGGAGGGGCGCTGCGCACGGCGACGCGGAGCCGATCCGACACGCCGGTAGGTTAACTTTCCTATTACCTGAGGTGTGAGGCAGAATAATCCCGTTGCTCGGCCACCAGGACCTGGTTGAGCGACGGTGCTCCTCCTCCCGCGGTTCGCCTCTCCCATCTCCCGGTCAGCATGCCTTCTACCGCCATGATGGCGGTAGGGGAAGCGTTGTGCGCAGTCTTCTCCCTGGAGCAGGCTCGCTGGTGGCCTTGGTTGTGAGAGGTGCGGACGATGAGTATCAAGGGTGCTGCAGAAGCAGTTCTTCCCCCGCCGGCTCAGGGATGGTTGAAGCAGGCGATCTACCACTGCAACTGTCACCTGTCGCCGCCCCAGTACCGTGCGGCCCTCAAACACTGGTACTGGCTCTTCAAGGGGCGCCCCTGCCACCTGGAGACGCCGCGCACCATGACTGAGAAGATCCACTGGCTCAAGCTCTATGACTCCACACCCCTCAAAGGGCGTCTGGCGGACAAGTTCCTGGTGCGTGAGTGGGTCGCCGACACGGTGGGGGAGGAGTACCTCGTACCTCTGCTGGGTGTGTGGGACTCTCCTGATGAGATCGACTTCGCCTCCCTGCCGACCAGCTTCGTCCTCAAGGCCACGCACGGCTCGGGGTGGAACATCCTCGTACCGAACAAGAGTGCTCTTGATGAGGAGTGGGCCCGTGGACGCCTCAGGGAGTGGCTCGGCCTGCGCCAGGCGATGAAGGGCGGCTTCGAGCTGCACTACGAGTACTGCGAGCCGCGCATCGTGTGCGAGCGCTTCCTGCGTGACGGCACAGGGGGCCTGAGGGACTACAAGTTCATGGTGTTCGACGGCGTCGTCCAGTTCGCCTTCACCGTGGACAGGCGTGCGGGGCGCGCGATGCGGGGGACCTACCTGCCGGACTGGACCCGAGCCCCCTTCGAGTACACCTGCGAGGCTGTCCGTGCCCCGGACGTTCCCCCGCCGAGCGGCCTGGAGACCATGCTCCGGCTCGCCAGCAGGCTCGGGAAGGGGTTCGCCTGCGCGCGCGTTGACTTCTACCAGGTGCGGGGACGTGTCTACTTCGGTGAGATCACCTTCACCGATGCCGATGGGTTGTCTGAATTTGCTCCCGCTCGCTACAACCGTATATTCGGTGATCGAATCGTCCTTCCCGAGAAGAAGTCGTTCAAGGGCATCATCCTGTGATGGTTTAATGCTCAGGGAATGGTGTCTGTAGATTTTCTACGAAGATCGTCGCGATTGGTGAGTGAGACCTCTCAAGTCTCTCGATGTGCGTGAGGGCTTTCTCATTAAATCCGTCGGTTACTTGCCCTGTTCGGGTTCTCGCGTGTTACTGTCTGTGTCATTAATTCTGGCGCTCCTTCGTGGGGTATCGTGACTGTCGCTTCATGCTGGTGAGTGCTGTGTCCTATCAGTCCTGAATAATGACAGGTGGTATGCGGATGACGCTCGAGGACCTTCTTCATCTAACTCGTCGACGTTTCGGATCTCTTGCGCTGGCGATCGTGATCTGCGTACTTTTGTCAGTAGCGTTCGCTTTTGTGACGCCGAGTTCCTACACGGCGACGGCTCAGGCCTACCTGCACGTGGAGGTGGGCGGAGACCCAGGGCTGAACACGCAGTCCCACTACAACGCGGCACAGCTCGCCGACTTGAAGGCTGACGCAGCCGTTCCGGTCTTCACCTCAGAGGCAGTCGCCCAGCGCGTGATCGAGTCCCTCAAGCTGGATGTCACCCCGGAGGAGCTCGCCTCCTCGGTGTCGGCGACGCGGACGCCTGAGACAGTGTCGGTGCAGGTCTCCGTGAGGCCTCCACCTCGCGTCAGGCTCAGGTTCTGGCCGATGAGGTCGTCCGCCAGACGGCCGAAGAGGTGACTGAGCTGGAGGGCAGTGACTCTCCGGTGAAGATCTCCCTGCTGTCCTCCGCCGAGCTGGTGAGTGCCACTCGGTCCCCCGCCCTGGTCACCTGTGTGGGTGTGGGGCTGCTGGCCGGGCTGGTTCTGGGGTACGTGTGGATTCTCGTCCAGGAGCTGCTCGACAAGAGCCTCAAGGGACCCGAGGATGTGCGCAAGGCCCTGTCGGCGCCCGTGCTCGGCGTGCTGCCGAAGGATCCGTCGCCTCTGCGACTGGGGCGTAGTGCGCAGACGGAGGTCGAGGAGCGGCTTCGGGCCCGCTCGCACCAACGTGCTCCATGCCCTGTCTCACGGGGCTCGGCAGGTCGTGGTCGTCACCTCTGCTGGTCCGCGGGAGGGGGCCTCGACGACGGCTGCCGGTCTGGCGCGAGTCCTGGCTCTGTCCGGTCATCGGGTCGTCCTGGTCGGAGGAGACCTGCGCTCGCCAAGTGCGGTCGGCGCCCCGGGTGCCCCAGGGCTCGCGGAGGTCCTGGTGGGGACGGCTCGTCTCAGTCAGGTCCTGGTCGAAGGCGAGGTGCCGGGCCTGGAGCTCCTGCCTGCCGGCGACATGCCCGGGAACCCCTCTGAGCTGCTCGGGGGCCGCAACATGAGCGACCTCCTGCATCATCTGGCCGCAGACCGCATCGTGATTATCGATGCGCCTCCGGTGTGCCGCTTCACCGACGCTGTGGTGCTGGCCGAGTATGCCGGTGGCGTCCTCCTCGTGGCGCGAGCCGGGCGCACGTCTGCTGAAGATCTTCGTGAGGCCGCGCTGGCCGTGGGGCAGGGAGGCGGGCACATGCTCGGCGTAGTGCTCACCAACGTGTCCGATCTCGGACGCGGTAGTCGGAGTGCCCAGACCGCCGTCACTCATGTGGAGAGTGCCACCGTCTGACCCTTCCTTCACTGAATGCGGCACGTGCGCAGAGAGACGAGTCGTGACGTCAAGGATGTTTATTCAAATGTTACTTTGCGGTCGCACTGACGTTAGTCGTCGGGGTGTGCGCTCCGGGGTCCCGCTGGAATGAATCTTGACGCTTCAGTCTCTCGGGTCCAGTTGCCTGTGGATTTATACCATTGCACCGAAGTGGATCTGTTGGTAAACGATGATCGAGGAGTGGCCTCCTCAAAAATCTTCCAATCGGTGACTCTTGGTGTTAGATTAATGCTGAGCATTAAGTACGGAATCTGTTAGTGATTTTTTTCAATGGGTTCCGTGTGCCCTTTTTCTGTGTCGTTTCCTCCTGTTGAGCAGTAGGAGCCGCATCCCCAAGTCCGTCCCGCGAAGCAGTCAAACCTGCTCGCCCATATGCAGATTGAAACCCTGATGACATTTGAAATCTGTCGCTCCTGCCAGCGTCAAACGCTTGATCGGAGTTCCTCACTCTCAGGCGGTGCGTCCCATGCTCCTCAGCAGACCCAATGGAGCGTGACGACTCATGGCTGAAGCACATCAGGACTCCCATGGCACCGCCGGCCGCGATGAGCGCAGTACCGAGGTTGGCCGCCCTGGCGCACCTCAACCCGCACGATCCCTCGCAGCGCCCGGGGGTGCCACCGCGGGCGCCCCTTCAGCACCGGGCCCAGCTCCCATGAGACCGTCGGACTGCGGCGCGCAGCGGGGAGGCTTCGCCCTGTGCCGGCTCGAGCCGGTCGCCTTGATGGTCATCGACTTCCTGGCCACGTATATGGCGCTGTACTCCGCGGCCTGGGGGACCACGAAGTGGGCGACCGCCACAGGGGGCGACCGGCGGCCTCCTGGCCGTCGGGGTGCTCGGGGTCGTCAACGTGGGCGTCTTCGCCACCTTCAAGATGTACAACAGCCTGTGGCGCTACGCCTCGATGGCGGAGGCGCTGAGGATCCTGTACGCGACCGTCGTCGGCTCGATCTGCGGCGACCTGCTCTTCTCCCTGGCCTTCGATGGTGGGCTGTCAGTGCGTTCCTACGTCATGGCCTGGGCGCTGCTCGTCATCATGACCGCGGGGACTCGCCTCGCCGCCCGGGCGCTGTGGCACAGCCGCGCCCAGCGCAGTGCTCGCGCAGGTGAGCCGGGCTCCCGCCCCCGTACCCTCATCGTCGGAGCCGGGCAGACCGGTTCTCTGACCATCAAGCGCATGCACCTGGGGGACGAGGACATGTGCGGAGAACCGGTGGCCCTGGTCGATGACGACATCACCAAGCACGGTCGCCACGTCCACGGCGTCAAGGTCTACGGTGCGTGTGACGACATCCCCCGCATCGCCCAGGAGTGCCGGGCCGAGCAGATCGTCCTGGCCTGCCCCTCGGCGCTGGCCTCCGAGCGCCAGCGCATCCTGTCCATCTGCCTGACAACGGGCCTGAGGATCCTCACCCTCCCGAACGTACGGGACCTGGCCCAGCAGGATGACGGGCGGATCGCACTGCGGGAGGTCGAGATCTCCGAGCTGCTCTCCCGTGACGAGGTCGCCTTCGACTCCACGGGGATGGGGTACGTGCGCGACCAGGTCGTCCTGGTCACCGGCGGTGGTGGCTCCATCGGCTCTGAGCTGGTCCGTCAGCTCATTGAGGCCCGGCCCAGCCAGATCATCATCTTCGACGTCTACGAGAACACGGCCTACGAGCTGCTCCACGAGATGCAGCCCAAGGCGACCGAGCTGGGGGTGACGCTCTCGGTCGTCATCGGCTCGGTGACCAACGAGCGCATCGTCCGCGACTGCTTCCAGCGGTACCGGCCCAAGGTCGTCTTCCACGCGGCGGCCCACAAGCACGTGCCGCTCATGGAGGACAACGCCCGTGAGGCCGTGGAGAACAACGTGCTGGGCACCTGGGTCGTCTGCCGTCTGGCGGAGGAGCTCGGCTGCAGCCACTGCATCCTGGTCTCCACCGACAAGGCGGTCAACCCCACCAACGTCATGGGGGCCACCAAGCGGCTGTGCGAGCTGGAGATCCAGGCCCTGGCCCAGACCAGCCGCTCCACCGTCTTCGCCGCCGTGCGCTTCGGCAACGTGCTCGGCAGCCACGGCTCGGTCATCCCGCTGTTCAGGCGCCAGCTCAGATCAGGCGGGCCGCTGACTGTCACCCACCCCGACATCACCCGCTACTTCATGACGATCCCCGAAGCGGCCCAGCTGGTCATCACCGCCGGCTCCATGGCCCAGGCCGGAGAGATCTTCATCCTGGAGATGGGCAAGCCTGTGCGGATCTACGACCTGGCCGTCAACCTCATCAAGCTCTCGGGCCTGCGGGTGGGGCGTGACATCGAGGTCGTCTTCACCGGGCTGCGTCCTGGCGAGAAGCTCTACGAGGAGCTGCAGATGCACGACGAGGATCTGCACCCCACGCAGAACCCCTCGATCCTCGTCTCCACGGCACCGCCTCCCACCAGGCTGGAGGTGGAGGACAAGATCGCTCGGCTCATGGCCTGCCTGCCCCAGGGCGGCGAGCAGATCAAGCGGGAGCTGGCTCGCGCGGTGCCCACCTATCACCCACGTTTTGACAACAGTACGAATCCGTCGCCAACAGTGAGGACAGCTGACTGATGCGTGTTGATTTCTCGCCCCCGGACATCACCGACGCCGAGTGCCAGGAAGTGGTGGATGCACTGCGCTCTGGCTGGATCACCACCGGACCGCGCACCAAGACCCTGGAGAAGCAGGTGGCGCAGCGCTGCGGAACCACCCGGGCCGCCTGCCTGAACTCCGCGACCGCCTCGCTGGAGCTGACCCTCCGGGTCCTGGGCATCGGTCCCGGAGACGAGGTCATCGTCCCGGCCTACACCTACACGGCCTCGGCCTCCCCTGATCGTTCATGTGGGCGCCACCCCGTGATCGTCGATGCCGGCCAGGCCGACGGCGGCTACGGGCTGGACCCCGGCGCCCTGGAGGCCGCCATCACCCCGCGGACCAAGGCCGTCATCCCGGTCGACATCGGTGGTCGCATGTGCGATTACCCGGCGCTGCGCGCGGTCGTCGACAGCCACAGCCACCTGTTCACACCGACAGGGGCGGTCCAGGAGGCGCTGGGACGTGTCGCCCTCGTCGCCGACGGCGCCCACAGCTTCGGCGCCCGGCGCGACGGCACGCCCTCGGGCAGCGCCGCCGACTTCACCACCTTCAGCTTCCACGCCGTGAAGAACCTGACCACCGCGGAGGGCGGCGCCGTCACGTGGAGGCCGGAGCTGGGCCTGGACGAGGAGCTCTACCGCCAGTACATGCTGCTGTCCCTGCACGGGCAGAGCAAGGACGCCCTGTCCAAGACCCGCCTGGGGGCCTGGGAGTACGACGTCGTCAGCCCCGCCTACAAGTGCAACATGACCGACGTGTGCGCCGCGATCGGCCTGGCTCAGATGACCCGCTACGACTCGATGCTCGAGCGTCGGCGCCAGATCATCACCCGGTACGACCAGGCCCTGGCGCCGGCGGGCGTGACATCGCTGCGGCACTACGAGGACGGGAGCGTCTCCTCCGGGCACCTCTACCTGGCGAACCTGCCGGGCCTGGGGAGGAGGCGCGCAACGAGTTCATCGAGCGCATGGCGGGCGCGGACGTGGCCTGCAACGTCCACTACAAGCCGCTGCCCCTGCTGAGCGCCTACCGCGACCTCGGCTTCTCCATTGAGGACTTCCCGCAGGCCTACGCCCTCTACGCCAGTGAGGTGAGTCTGCCTCTGCACACCTCACTGACCGATGAGCAGGTCGACTACGTCATCAGCTGCGCGCTCGAGACGCTCGCGGCGATGGGGCCGCTCATGACGATGCCGCCCTGGGAGGAGCTGCCGGCCTCCCTGCGTACCGAGGAGGTCCGCCCCTACTACGAGGCACTGGCCCGGCGCGGAGTCCAGCTGCGGCTCAAGCGCCTGCTCGACGTCGTCGGAGCGACGATCCTGATGGTGCTGCTCGGGTGGCTGTTCATCATCCTGGCGGCCCTCATCAAGCTGGACTCGCCCGGACCGGTGTTCTTCCGCCAACGGCGGGTCACGCAGTTCGGGCGCGAGTTCCGGATCGTCAAGTTCCGCACCATGACGCACCGGCCGGCAGATCCCGGTGACCAGATCACCCGGGGCAACGACCCCCGGGTCACCAAGGTCGGGGCGGTGCTGCGCCGCTACCGGCTCGATGAGATCAGTCAGCTCATCGACATCCTGCGCGGCACGATGAGCTTCGTGGGGACCAGGCCGGAGGTGCCCGAGTACGTCCAGCAGTACACCCCGCAGATGCGGGCCACCTTGCTGCTGCCCGCCGGAGTCACCTCCACGGCCTCCATCGAGTTCAAGGACGAGGCCGAGATCCTGGCGGCCGCCCCGCCGGGCCAGGACGCCTACCTCACTCAGGTCCTGCCGGCCAAGATGCGCCTCAACCTGCGTGACGTCCAGAACTTCAGCATCGGACGAGATCTGTCGATCGCGCTGAGGACCGTCCTGGCGGTGGCCAGGTGAGGCGCGCAACGACGACACCTAAGGAGCAAGCATGACAGCAGGCACTGAGCACGATCACGAACTGGACTCCGACCTGGTCTCCATCATCATGCCGACGTACAACTGCGGCGCCTTCATCGCCGAGACCATCGCCACCGTCCAGGCCCAGACCCACCCCGCTGGGAGCTGATCGTCGTCGACGACTGCTCCACCGACGACACCACTGAGGTGGTCGGGGCCCTGGCCAAGGACGACCCGCGGATCCGGTACGTGCGGCTGGAGACCAACAGCGGTGCCGCCATGGCCCGTAACCGGGCGATGGAGCTGGCCCAGGGGCGCTACATGGCCTTCCTGGACTCCGACGACCTGTGGCACCCCGACAAGCTCAGGCGCCAGATCGACTTCATGAGCTCGCGTGACGTGGCCATGTCCTGCACCGCCTACGCCCAGATCGACGAGCAGGGTGTGCCCACCGGCAGGATCGTGCGCAGCCCGGCCAGGATCAGCTACAACCGCCTGCTCCTGGACTGCCCGGTGGGCAACTCCACCGTCATGTACGACGTGGCGCGCCTGGGCAAGTTCGAGGTTCCCAACATCCGCAAGCGCAACGACGACGCCCTGTGGCTGCGCATGCTCCGCACTGAGCCCTACATCTGGGGGATGCCGGTGGTGCTCATGAGGTACCGGCTCCGCTCGGGATCGGTGTCGGCCAACAAACGGAGCCTGGTCAAGTACCACTGGACGCTCTACCGCGACATCGAGCATCTCAGCGTCCCCCGCTCCGTCTTCCACATCGGCGTGTGGGTCCTCATCAAGACCCTCAAGGTGAAATGAGGACCGGCGTTAGCAGGACGAGCAGTTCCCCGGAGCGGTCCGGGGCCGACGGAGGCAGACAGGCAATGAGCCAGGAACAGTCATCGACCACGCGGGACCTTGGGGGCGGCCCTCTGCGGGTCCTGCAGATCAACTCATCAATCTCCCGGCGCTCCGGAGTCATGAGCGTGCTCATGAACTACCTCAGGCACATGGACCGCTCGCAGGTGGTGTTCGACTTCTTCTGCTACGCCACGCCCGACGAGACCCATCGCGAGGAGATCGAGGCACTGGGCGGGCGCTGCTACGTCATCGATGCCGGGAACCATATCGGACGCATCCGATCATCCTTGGGGCAGGTGCTGGAGCAGCATGCGGGGCAGTACCCCGTGGCGCACCTGCACGACCCCATCCTGTCGCGCTTCCTCTACCCGGTGGCCCATCGCCACGGGGTGCGGTCCTTCGCCGTCCACTCCCATGCGACGGCGTACTCCGACTCCCGGCTGCGGAGCCTGCGCAACTGGCTCGTCTGCCGCAATATCGGGGCCTACTCCGACGCGCGCCTGGCCTGCTCCCGGGCGGCCGGTGACTTCCTGTTCGGCTCAGGCCGCTTCGAGGTGGTTCCCAACGCGATCGACGTGGAGACCTACCGTTTCAGTGAGTCGGTCCGTGACGAGGTGCGCTCCCGGCTGGGGTTGGGGAGGCACCCGTCGTCGGCCATGTGGGACGGTTCAGTGAGCAGAAGAACCACCGGTTCCTCATCGATGTGTGCACCGAGCTGTTCCGTGCGCGCCCCGAGGCCCGTCTCATGCTCATCGGCGACGGCCCGCTACGGCCTGGCATCGAGGCCGTGGTGGCCGAGCGCGGCCTGAGTGACCGCGTTCTGTTCCTGGGGGACCGCAAGGACGTCCCTGACCTCTACCAGGCCATGGACATGTTCCTTCTGCCCTCCCTCTACGAGGGGCTGCCGATGGTGGGGGTGGAGGCGCAGTGCGCGGGGCTCCCGCTGGTGTGCTCCGACGAGGTGACCGATGAGGTCACGATCGGGGAGGTCTCCTTCCTGCCACTGGACATGCCGGCGTCTCAGTGGGCGCACCATGTCAGCCAGGCCCTCGATCACGGGAGGGACCCGCGGCGCAGGGCGGAGGGGGAACGGGCCACGCGCGTCGCGGGTTTCGACATCACTCACGAAGCCGAGCGGCTGGCGCACCGTTACCGTGTGCTGGCGGAATGGTGATGCCGAAGCATGTGGATTCACTTCGCGCTCTTCGCCGCTCTTCTCCTGCCAGCAGCTCTCCTGGGGCTGCGGGGCAATGCCGGTCGGCGGGGCTCCCGGGTCATTCTGATCGTGGCCTTTGTGGCCTTCGTGGCCTTCTCCTCCATGCGAGCCGTCAGCGTTGGCAATGACACGGTTGAGTACCACCGGGTCTTCGAGGAGATCAAGGCGACGACCTCCCTCCAGGAGGCCTTCACCGTCAGCCGCTTCGAGTACGGCTATGTCGTACTCAACTACCTGGTCAGCCGCATCACGGACAGCTTCAACCTCCTGTTGCTCATCATCTCGGTGTTCGTCTACGGATCAGCGGTGCTGTTCATCAAGCGGTACGCCGCCAACTACTCCCTGGCGGTCCTCCCTCGCCTTCGGCATGTCCGCCTTCTACGACTTCACACTTCTCGCCCGGCAGGGTATTGCGGTGGCGATCTTCCTGCTGGCCGTCCCCGCGCTCATGGAGCGCAAGCTGTTGCGCTACGCCCCTGCTTATCGTGCTCGCCTCCCAGTTCCATGTCAGTGCCCTGCTCCTGCTCATCATCTACCTCGTCTCCGCCATGCGGCTGAGTACCTTCGGTGACTGGATCAAATGGGGGGCCCTCATCGGGACCAGCATGCTGTCGCTGAGTTGGGTGATGAACTCTCTTGCGGCGTCCTCCGCCTACTACGGGCACTACCTCAACAGCGACTACGCCGACGGCGGGGTGCGCTCGGCGACCGTTCTGCTGATCGTAGTGCGCATCTTCCTCATACTTCTGGCCTCCACCTGCGGATGGAACGCTGCGGTGGAGAGTGATCCGTCCGGGAATACCCGCAACCTTTTGGCGCTCACTGTTGCAAACATTGCCATGGTGACGGTGTCCCTGGGCTTCAACCTCGTTGACCGTCTCGAGATGTACCTGACGATGCCCTTCGTCGTCGGCCTGGTGAATATCACCGTTCAGGGCCGCCGGCCCGAGCGCTCGTACATCGGCGCTCTGCTTGTCATCATTGCCTTCGCGGCTTCCACGACCTTCTTCCTGTACCGCCCCGATTGGTACCACCTGTTCCCCTACCATACGTTCCTCGAGAAAGGGCTCTCATGATAGATCCTGTTTACGTCTCATATGCGGCCGCCCGGTGGCTTTCACAGCACCGTCTTGCGCCCGCCGCATATCTCATTCGCGGAGCTATGCGTGTGGTGTTCGCCTGTGACGTTCCGTATGCTGCCCGCATTGGTGCGAATACAGACTTTCCGCACCATGCTCTGGGAGTTGTGATCCATCCTCGCGCGGTGATCGGTACGGGATGTCATATCGGTCAAGGGGTGACTATTGGCGGTCGCAAGGGAATCGAGACAGTACCTGTGTTAGGGAAGAATGTCGTCGTGGGTTGTGGAGCGACGATTCTCGGGCCTATCACAGTTGGCGATGGCGCGATGATTGGGGCGGGTGCCGTTGTGATCCACGATGTCCCTGCTGGTGCGACGGTCGCGGGAGTTCCGGCCAGGATTATCAGGGAGACGGCTGCATGACATGGGTTCTACAGCGGGGTGGCTCTCTCTGCTCAGTCAACACGGGTGATGAACCCGTCGAAATCGAGGCCCGGAAGGCGCAGTTCGGTGGCGGCAAGCAATAAGGGACGCATTGCTTTCCTGCTGGGTAACACCCTGATCTTCGCGCTGGGGGGCCTGGCGGTCAAGGCGGTCTCCCTGGTCCTCATGCCGTTGTACACGACTGCTTTGACGGCTGGGGAGTACGGGACGGCTGAGCTGCTCAACAGTGCGATCGAGATCGTGCTGCCGCTGCTTTCGGCGGGCGTGGTGGAGGCCCTCTACCGGTTCTCCATTGACGATGACGTTCCCAAGGATCAGCTCTTCGCCAACTCCCTTCTGGTTCTCGGTGGGGGTGGCTTGTGCACCGGGGTGCTGTGCGCCTTGGGCAGCGTCTTGTGGAACATGGAGCACGCGGGTTCCTTCTTCGTCCTGTTCTGCTCGGTGTGCGTCTTCAAGGCCACGACCCAGCTCGCCCGTGGGTTGGGGCATGTGCGCCGCTTCGTGGCCTACGGGCTCATCAATGCGCTCGCCATGGTGGTGTCCACCTACCTGCTCCTGGTCCGCGCGCACCTGGGCGTGGAGGGGTACCTGTGGTCCTTCACCATCGGCTACCTGGTGGGTGGTCTTGCTGCATTTCTCGGGTCGGCCGAGTACCGGCTCCTGGCCCCATTCAGGTTCGATCGCGACCTGCTGCGTAGGATGCTCGTCTACAGCCTGCCGCTCGTGCCCAACCTGCTGTCGTGGTGGCTGGTCAGTGTCTCCGGCCGGTACGTGGTCCTGTGGGGCAGCGGCCTGGCGGCTGCCGGGCTCTTCACCGCGGCGAGCAAGATGCCCTCACTCATCAACATCGTGGCCTCCGTCTTCCAGCAGGCCTGGCAGTACTCCACCGCCCGCGAGATCGACTCGCCCGACCGAGGCGCTTTCTTCGGCTCCGTCCTGCGGGGCTACTCGCTGGCCACTCTGTCGACCGCCGGGCTGGTCATCGCCTTGAACCGGCCGATCTCCAGGGTGATGCTCCAGGCCGAGTTCGCCGAGGGGTGGCGCTACGTCCCCCTGCTCATGCTGGCGGCGACCTTCGGGGTCATGACCATCTTCTTCGGCACCTTCTACCAGGCGCTCATGAACAGTCGCATGCTCATGGTCTCCACCATGATGGGGGCGGTGGTCAACGTGGTCCTCGGCGTGGCTCTCGTGCCGTTCATGGGGCCGTGGGGCGCCGGCCTGGCCGGAGCAGTGGCCTACGCCCTCGTCCTGGTGGTGCGAGCGCGAGACCTCAGGCGCCGCATCGACCTTCCCATGGACCGCTCGCGCCTGACCTACCAGCTCGCGCTGCTCAGCGTCATGGCCGTGTGCACGTCCTTCGACGGCGGCTCATGGCTGAACGGGGCGGTCTGGGTCTGCCTGATCCTCCTGGCGACCAGCGACATGTCAGTGCTGGGTGGCGGCGCTCGAGCCGTGGCCGCAGTGTTCGCCGGCAGGCTTGGGCGGCGCTGAGGAGCCCGCGCCGCCCAAGCCGCTCACCGCCGTCCGATACCGCGGTAGCTCCAACCGGCCGCCTTCCAAGCCTGCGCATCCAGGCAGTTGCGTCCGTCAATGACGTAGCGGTTACGTGCCAGACCGGCCGCCTGGGCGGGGTCAAGATCCTGGTACTCGCGCCACTCCGTGCCGATGATGACCAGGTCGGTTCCCTCCAGGGCGGACTGCGCTGAGGCGGCGACCTCATAGGGGCGGTTCGTCCTCTGAGCGAGGATCGGGCCGGCGGCCGGGTCGTGCACGACGACTCGCTCGACCATGCCCGACAGCTCCACGGCGAGATCCAGGGCGGGGGAGTTGCGCATGTCGTCGCTGTCCGGTTTGAAGGCGGCCCCGAGGACCGTCACCGTGGCCGCCGACGTGTGCTCGCCGAGAAGCTCTGCGACTGTGCGGATGACGCCGGCACGCATGGTGTCGTTGACGCGATCGACCTCCGCGAGGAAGGCCAGGGGCATCGCCGACGCCGAGCTCGCCGGCGCGGGCCTGGAAGGCACGGATGTCCTTGGGCAGACAGCCCCCGCCGAAGCCGATACCGGCGCGCAGGAACCGGCGCCCGATACGGTCATCCATGCCGATCGCCTCAGCGAGGGCCGTCACATTGGCACCCGCGGCGTCGCAGACCTGGGACATGGCGTTGATGAAGGAGATCTTCGTGGCCAGGAAGGCGTTCGCACTGATCTTGACCAGCTCGGCGGTGGCGTAGTCCATGACCAGGCGCGGGGTGCCAGCGGCCAGGATCTGCGCGTAGACCGCGTCCATCGTCTCCTGGGCGCGGCCGGCGGCGTCGGGATTCTCCGGCAGGCCGTAGACCATCCGGTCCGGACGCAGCGTGTCCTGAACGGCGAAGCCCTCCCGCAGGAACTCCGGGTTCCACAGCAGCAGCGCCCCGGTCGGCTCGATCAACTGGGACAGACGGGCGGCGGTGCCAACGGGAACTGTGGACTTGCCGGCGACCACCTCAGGGCCGCTGGTGCAATGCCCCAGGTGGGGGAGCATGGCGGTCACGGCTGCGTCGACGTACGTCATGTCCGCCGCCCCCGACTCGGACTGCGGTGTGCCCACGCCGATGAAATGGACCTGGGCTCCTCAATGGCGGAGAAGTCCTGAGTGAAGGTCAGGCGTCCGGCCTCCACGTTACGGGCCAGAAGCCCTTCCAACTCGGGCTCGAAGAACGGCGCCCTGCCGTTACTCAGAAGATTTACCTTGTGGGCGTCGACGTCCACGCCCACCACATCATGCCCGAGCTCCGCCATTGACGCAGCGTGAACAGCACCGAGATATCCGCAACCAATCACTGACAAACGCATGGAGGAAGCCTAGGCAGGCATGTGGGGGTATGTCTACCCCTATACCCATAGGGGTTCCCTGGTGAATTCCTCAAATATTTCACCGAGAATTAGGATGTATTCATCGAGTTTTTGTACAACAATCATGGTAGTCGTATTGTCGGTGGCGTCCGAATGGGCTTGTGCCCCGAAAAAGATTTAAGAAGAAATCGTTGTTCGGGTGCGGACCTTGCTGTGAGAGATTGCGCTCACGTGATTCCCCTGCCGATCAGTCGTGCCTATGCAGTGGCTGGGAGTCTTCGGGCCCTCGGCTAGATTAGGGCTGGGAGGGGGCGCTTGAGAGAGCCTCCGCCCAACCCGTCACGTCGAGTAAAGGATGGCACAGTGCCCGTAGACGACGACTCCAAGCAGGTCAGGCCCGGTGCAGCCTTCGGAATCCCCGAGGGGGCTACGGGGGAGGAGGTTGTCGACGCCGTCTTTGGCCAGGCCGGCATCGACCCCGAGCTCCTGCCCCTACCTGGAGGCCGCAGGCGCCCCCGACCTGGCCGAGGGCGAGGGGCTGACCGTCTCCGAGCTTCAGGAGGCCGGTGCTCAGCGACAGGCCGACGCCGAGTCCCAGGACCGCGAGGACCTCGAGGCTCTGCGTGAGCTCGTTGCCGCCAATATGATTCCGGGTGGTGACACTGATCGCCTCGAGGAGCTCCTGGCCGAGGTGGACGCCGACGACTCCGACGACTGGGACTCCTGGGAGCCCCAGCTCGCCGACGACCCGAGGGGTGAGCACCTGCGCGATCTGCAAGCCGCTGCCCGCGGCGTCGAGGTCTCCGCCCGCATGCGCCAGGTCGAGGCCGAGATCCTCGCGCGCGCCCCCGAGCACCAGGTCCAGCCCTCCCTGGAGCGAGTCGAGGCCGTCCTCGACCTCCTGGGCAACCCCGAGCGCACCTACCGCACCGTTCACATCACCGGAACCAACGGCAAGACCTCCACCGCCCGCATGACCGAGCGACTGCTGGCCGCCGGCGGCATGCGCACCGGCCGCTTCACCTCCCCGCACCTGGCCACCATCCGCGAGCGCATCAGCCTCGATGGTGAACCGATCAGCGAGGAGGGCTTCATCGCCGCCTGGGAGGACGTGGCCCCATATGTCGCCATGGTCGACGAGCGCTCCCAGGCCGCCGGCGGGCCCCGCCTGTCCTTCTTCGAGGTCCTGGCCGTCATGGCGCTGGCCGCCTTCGCCGACTACCCCGTCGACGTCGCCGTCATCGAGGTGGGCCTGGGCGGGCGGTGGGACGCCACGAACGTCATCGGCTCCGACGTCGCCGTCATCACCCCGATCGGGCGGGACCACGAGCGCTGGCTGGGCTCGTCGATCACCGAGATCGCCCATGAGAAGGCCGGCATCATCAAGGACGGCTCCACCGTCATCGTCGCCCATCAGGTCCCCGAGGCCGCTGCCGAGATCGAGCAGGCCGCGGTCTCTCACCGGGCCGTCGTGCGCCGGGAGCGGGACCCTCAGGAGGACCCCACCTCGCCGGAGGCCGGCGTCCTGCAGGTCCTCGACCGCCAGCTCGCCGTCGGCGGTCAGCTGGTCACCTTCGCCACGGCGGCAGCCGTCTATGAGGACGCCTTCGTCCCGCTGCACGGGGAGTACCAGGCCCACAATGCCCTGCTCGCCCTGGCCGCCGCCGAGGCGGTCCACGGCGGGCGCCGGCTGCCGGCGCGCATCGTCGAGGATGGTTTCGCCTCCGTCACCAGCCCGGGCCGTCTGGAGGTGCTGCGCTCCTCACCCACGGTCCTGGTCGACGCCGGGCACAACCCGCACGGCATCGAGGCCCTCACCGGAGCCGTCGAGGAGGCCTTCGGCTTCCAGCACCTCGTCGCGGTCCTGGGCGTCATGGCCGATAAGGACGCCGAGGGCATCCTGGCGGGCCTGGAACCGGTGACCGACGCCGTCGTGTGCGTCCCCATCGACTCGCCTCGGGCCATGGACGTCGAGGACCTCGGCGAGATCGCCCGGGAGGTCTACGGCGCCGACCGCGTCGTGGTGAGCCAGCAGCTCGGCGAGGGAGTGGAGCGGGCGGTCGCCCTGTCGGAGGGGTATGACGCCCCGCTGACCGCCTCAGGGAATCCTCATCGTCGGCTCCGTCGTTTTGGCCGCCGAGGCCCGCGCCCCTGTTCGGCAGACCCTGACGGCGGCAGCCTGCTCCTGTGACGGCGCTTCTCGAGTCCCCGTTCCGACTGCGGTGGCACGTGCGTTCGGGCTGGTCGCAGGCCCTGCGGTCATCTCAGCGCGCGAGGCGGCAGGGGGCGTGAGAGGATGGGCGTGCGAGCGGGCGATGAGCACCTCGTCGGCTTGCTCCGGCGCACCCCACGGGCGTTCCCAGGACGCGTCGGGCCCCATCGGGGCCGTGCGGAGCCCGATCACAGCCGCATGGTCGTCCTTCACCCTCGGGTGCGTGGCGCTCATGCCTGGAACCAACACCTGCTAAGACCCGAGAAGGAAGCAGTATGTCCTTAGACGCCGCCTGGGCCCTTGACTGGGCCCGTCGCGCCGCCGAGCTGATCGCTGAGAACCGCGCCGAGCTGACCGAGCTGGACCGAGCGATCGGAGACGCCGACCACGGGGACAACCTGGAGCGTGGCATGACGGCGGTGGTCTCCAAGCTCGATGCCGCTCAGCGGGCCGGAGGTGTCCCGGCAAGTCCCGGAGGGGTCCTCAAGCTTGTCGCCACCACGCTCATGGCCACCGTCGGTGGTGCCGGTGGGCCGCTGCTGGGAACAGCCTTCCTCAAGGCCTCCCGCTCCTGTGAGGCCGCTACCTGGAGACCTGGGGACCTGGCTCGCGCCCTGGAGGAGGCCACCTCAGGGCTGGAGGCCCGGGGGCACGCCGCCAGCGGGGACAAGACCATGGCCGACGCCTGGCGCCCTGCGGCAGTAGCCGCCAGGAAGCCGCCGATAGCGGGAAGGACGAGGTCGATGTCCCTCGCCGCAGCCGCACAGGCAGCAGCCACGGGGGCCCAGGAGACCGAGCCCCTCCAGGCCCGTCGTGGTCGGGCCTCCTTCCTGGGGAGCGCTCCTGCGGCCACCGTGATCCCGGAGCCCAGTCCTCCGCACTCATTCTTCAGGCCGCCCTCGATGCTGCCCGCGACCGCGCCGTCGACCCGATCCTGGTTGTCGAGCAGGCCTGACTCCACCGGCTCCGCCATGGCGGGCAGGCGCCTGGACCCGTTATGGTCCATTCGGTCACTCGAATGCCAACCCACCAAGGAGCCCCCATGGCAAGCACCTCCCACGCCGGCCGCATCCTCGTCCTCATCAAGCCCGACGCCGTCGAGCGTCGCCTCACCGGTGAGATCCTGCGTCGTATCGAGGCCAAGGGGTACACCCTGACGGCCCTGAAGGTCCTCACTCCCACCGAGCAGATCCTCGCCCAGCACTACGCCGAGCACGTGGACAAGCCCTTCTACCCCGGCGTCGTGGAGTACATGACCTCCGGCAACGTGGTGGCCGCGGTCGCCGAGGGGCAGCGCGTCGTCGAGGGCGTGCGCAGCCTCATGGGCCCCACCGACCCCACCACGGCCGCACCCGGCACCATCCGCGGAGACCTGGGACGCGACTGGGGCACCCCCGCCATCCTCAACCTCGTCCACGGCTCGGACAGCGACGAGTCCGCAGCCCGAGAGATCGCCATCTGGTTCCCCGAGCTGGCCGATTGACCCGCAGCCCCTCCCGCAGGGCGCCTGACGCGCGACACGAGACGACGGTGGTGCGCCTCCTGAGAAGGAAGGCGCACCACCGTCGTCTCATGTGGCCGGCGCGAGCCGATGAGGCCCCTGCTCAGGCCTGCTCGGCCCTCCTGAGGACCTCCTTGAGGGGGACGCGGGCACCGGTGCGGGTGACGGCCCCTGGTGTAGATCGCCGCCGCCACACGCACCAGCAGCGGCAGGAAGACCAGCGCGAGCCCCAGGGCGATCAGCTGCTCGGTCCAGGAGGAGACCCCCAGCACCAGGCGCGCCGGCATCATGAAGGGGCGAAGGGCGGCACGTAGGACAGGACCCGGAAGGTCATGCTGTTGGTGTCCCCGGTGGCCATCAAGAAGCTCAGGACGTAGGGACCATCGAGAGCATGACCAGGGGCATGCTCACCGAGCTGACATCCTCCTGGCGGCTCACGAGTGAGGCGGCGGCCCCGAAGGCGACCGCGAAGATCGCGTAGCCCACGATCATCCACACGATCATCGCGACGAGCACGCCGTCCAGGTTGAGACTGATGTCCGGCATGACGCCCGTTGCCTTCGCGGCGATGACCCCGGCCACGGCGACAGCCCCCGTGGTCAGGACCGAGGCGATACCGATCCCCAGGATCTTGCCGGCCAGCAACGAGCTGGGCCGCACGCAGGCCAGGAGGATCTCCACGATCCGGCTCGACTTCTCCTCCACCACCCCCTGGGCGATGAACTGGCCACCGCCCATGATGGCGAACAGCAGCAGGACGTCAATCGTCATGAGGATCGCGTAACGCGAGCCGAACTCTGCCGAATCGCGCTGAGGGGCGTGGGAGCGCCTTCACCTCGGGCTTGGCGGCACTGAGCTGGGAGGCCACCTGAGCGGGGTCGCCTCCCAAGGACGCGATCTGCTGGCCCAGAGCCGACTGCTGAAGGTAGGCCGTGACCCCCGAGACGACCGCGTCGTCGGCCGACTTCTCCACCGTGATGGTGGGAGTCGAGCCGGAGACGTCCAGGACCATGTCCACGTGCGGCGTGCCCTCTGGGGGCGTCGTCGGCCAGGACGTCCTTGGCCTGGTGGGCCGAGACATCAACGAGCGTGATCGTCTCCCCGTTGGATGCGGCCACCTTGTCCAGCCCGGTGGCCTGGGTGAGAGTCACGCCCTTGAGCCCGACCCGATAGGCCTGGTCCTGGCCGGCGGTGTAAAGCTTGACGCCGACGATGCCGCCGACGGCGGCAATGAGCAGCACCAGGGTCAGGATGATGGTCGACTTCTTCAGCAGGTGCGCCCGCAGCTCCCGGCCGGTGACCAGGGCGATCTCCTGACGGCGAGTGATGGGGGTGGTCCGGTCGCTCATCAGTGCGCCTCCTTCGTCTCGTTGGTGTCTGCGGTTCCCTCGTGGGAGGTGGTGGTCAGAACCTCTCGGAAGATCTCGGTGAGCCGGTGGCGCACCGGGCCGAGCTCGCGCACCGTCCCCAGGCGCTGGGCGGCGCTCAGCAGCGCCTGCTCGTCGGCTCCCGCCGCGGTGATGACCAGACGGCCGGCATCATCGAGCTCGACCGTGGGGGCGGGCAGGTTCAAGGAGGCCGCCTCCACCGGTGGGCTCCCCGCGGCCTGCTCGACGACGACTCGCCACCGGGGCGTCTCGGTGGCCTGCAGCTCGGGAATCGTGCCGTCGGCCACGAACCGGCCTGAGCGGATGATGACCACTCGGTCGCACAGGCGCTCGACGACATCGAGTTGGTGGGAGGAGAAGAGGGTGGGCACGCCTGCGGCCGCCCGCTCCAGGAGGACCTGGCTCATGACGTCCACGGCCACCGGGTCCAGGCCGGAGAAGGGCTCATCGAGAATGAGCAGCTCGGGGTCGCTCACCAGTGCGGCGGCCAGCTGGACGCGCTGCTGGTTGCCCAGCGACAGGCTCTGCACCTCGTCGCCGCGGCGCCCCTCCAGGCCCAGACGCTCGGTCCACTGCTCTGCAGCCGCCTTGGCGGCGGAGGCGGACAGCCCGTGGAGGCGGGCCAGGTAGACGAGCTGCTCGGCCACCTTCATCCGGGGGTAGAGACCGCGCTCCTCGGGCATGTAGCCGATGGTGCGTCGGATGACGGCGTCCACGGGGGCGCCCATCCAGGTCACGGCGCCGGAGTCGGCGGCGAGCACCCCCATGACGATGCGCATCGTGGTGGACTTGCCCGCCCCGTTAGAACCGACGAAACCGACGATCTCGCTGCGGTCCAGGGACAGGGAGAGATCATCCAGGGCCTGAAGGCTTCCGAAGCGTTTGGACAGGCGGGACAGTTCGAGCATCGTGGCTCCTTCGGGTTCGGGGACGGGGCGACAGGGCCGGTCGAGCGGGTGCATGAGCCCCGTACCCGACCGCCTTAATATGGAAAGTCTGCTTGTCTATCGCGGTCATGTCAAGTCCCTTTGTCGTGCCTGTCCCCGCCTCAACCGCCCGCGCTGTTAGGGTGGCACCCGTGCACCTCAAGACGTTGACGATCAAGGGATTCAAGTCCTTCGCCTCGTCAACCACCCTCCGCCTGGAGCCCGGCATCACCGCGGTGGTCGGCCCCAACGGCTCCGGCAAGTCCAATGTCGTCGACGCCCTGACCTGGGTGATGGGTGAGCAGGGCGCCAAGAACCTGCGCGGTGGCTCCATGGCCGACGTCATCTTCGCCGGCGCCGGCTCCCGCCCGGCCCTCGGGCGCGCCGAGGTCTCACTGACCATCGACAACACCGACGGCGCCCTGCCGATCGACTACACCGAGGTCACTATCTCGCGCACGCTATTCCGTGGCGGCGGGTCGGAGTACCGCATCAACGGCAGCCCGTGCCGCCTCCTCGACGTCCAAGAGCTCCTCAGTGACACGGGCCTGGGCCGCCAGATGCACGTCATCGTCGGGCAGGGGCAGCTCGACGCGGTCCTGAGCGCCACGCCTGAGGACCGCCGCGGCTTCATCGAGGAGGCCGCCGGCGTCCTCAAACACCGCAAGCGCAAGGAGCGTGCCCTTCGCAAGCTGGAGTCCATGGCCGCCGACCTCGCCCGCGTCGCCGACCTCACCCAGGAGCTGCGCCGCCAGCTCGGCCCCCTGGCCCGGCAGGCCGCCATCGCCCGGCGCGCCCGGAGCATCCAGGTCGAGGTCCGTGACGCCACCGCCCGGCTCCTGGCCGACGACGTCGTCCAGGCCCAGTCCCTCCTGGAGGCCGGTGACGAGGACAAGGAGGCCCTGGCCCGGCGCCGCAGCGCCGTCGAGGAGGCCGAGCGCGTCGCCAGGGCGCGCCTGAACGAGCTGGCCGCCATCGAGACCACCTCCGCCCAGCGTCTCACCCGGGCCGGCGGCATCTGGGAGGAGCTCACCGGCGCGGCCCAGTCCCTCGGGGCGCTCGCGGACGTGGCCGGCGAGCGGATCCGGCTCCTGGCTTCCGCCCCGGCTCCGAGCCACGGCACCGATCCTGAGGAGCTCGAGCGGCGGGCCGAGGCCGCGGGCCGGGAGGAGGCGGAGCTCGCCGACACCCTCGAGGCAGCCCGCACCGCGCTCAGCGACGCCACCCGGGTGCGTGCGGACGCGGAAACCGCCGAGAAGGCAGCCGACCAGGAGCTCTCAGCGGCTCAGCGTCGTGTCTCAGAGAGACGTGAGACCATCGCCCGGGCCGGTGGGCGCGTCGCCTCGGCCCGCAGCCGCCACGAGGCCAGCCTGGCCGCCCTCGAGCAGGCGCGCAGCGCTGCGCGCCGCCGAGGCCCGCGAGGGACAGCGCCCGGGCCGCCCTGGCTGAGGCCGGGGAGAGGCGGAACCGGCGCAGGCGGCCGCCGGTGGTGCGCGGGACGCCGTCGTTCCAGCGCAGGTACCTGCCGAGGGCGGCGCGGCTGCCGACGCGGCGGTGCGGGCTGCCGCTGTGCACGACGAGGCCGCACGCCACCTGGCCCAGGCCCGTGAAGCGGTCGCGGCCGCGACTGACGCCCGCCGGGAGGCGGCCTCCGACCGGGCCACCTGGACCGCCAGACGCGACACCCTGGCCATCTCCTTGCGTGGCCAGGGACGGCACGGCCGCGCTGCTGCAAGCCGGTATCGACGGTCTCCTCGGACCGCTTGCCGAGCACCTCAATGTTGAGCGCGGCTGGGAGAACGCCGTCGCCGCCCTCCTGGGAGCGCTCGCCGAGGCCGGCCTGGCCACAGATGCTGAGGCGGCCCTGGCCGGGCTGGATCATGCCCGAAGCCAGGACCTCGGAGCGGTGCGACTGGTGCTGGCCGGCGACCCCTCACTGGGGGGCGCCGACGCCGATGATGAGGCCGACACCGATGATGAGGCGGAGCCGGCTCCCGTTGACGGGGCCCTGGCGGCCCGCGGCCTCGTCAGTTCCGCGCAGCCGGGGCGCCTCGAGCAGGTCCTGGACCGGCTGCTCAGGGACTCCTGGGTGGTGGAGGACCTCGAGGCCGCCAGGGCCCTGCGTGCAGAGCTGCCCGACGCCGTCGTGGCCACCCGCAGCGGCGACGTCCTGGCGCCCGGCTGGGTCGCCGGGGCCGGCCGGGGGGCCTCCTCGGTCCTCGAGCTCACCGCGGCCCACGAGGAGGCCGACGCTGAGGCCGCTGCCGCCGCACAGGCCGAGACTGAGGCCGACGCGGCCCTGGAGGAGGCCCGTCGCCAGGAGGACGCTGCTCGCCAGGCGCTCAGCGAGGCGCTGTCCGCCCTGCGTCAGGCCGACGCCGAGGCCGCCCGGGCTGCCGAGGCGATGGCCCGCCTGACCTCCGCCGCCCACGCCGCCTCCGAGGAGACCGGGCGTGCTCGCCGGGTGCTGGAGCGTGCCGAGGCCGAGACGGTCCAGCGCACCGCCGAGCTGGCAGCCGCCACTGCCGCACTGGCCGAGGTGGAGGGCGGGGATGAAACCGCAGAGGCTGCCGAGGGCGCCGACGGTACGGGCGTCTCGGGGAAGAGTGGTGCCGACAGCCTCGAGCGCGCTCTGGAGGCCGCCCGACAGGAGCGTGAGGCCGCTGCGGATGCTGCGCGCCAGGCCCGTGCCGCCGAGACCGATGCCAGGCTCGCCCCTGCGCACGGCAGAGGAGCGCGAGCGCTCCAGCCGCGGGCGCGCCGACTCGCTGCGGGCGGCCGCACGGCGTGAACGCGACCAGCGCGCTGCTGCCGAGCGGGCCCAGCAGCGCCGCAGCGCCCAGCTGGCGGTCGCCACCCACGTGCGGGACCAGGCGCGCGGCCGCCGAGGCGGCGCGCACCAGTGTGCAGCAGGCGGCCGATGAGCGCGCGGCCATCGAGACCGAGCGCTCCCAGGCCCCTGGCCGCCACCAACGAGGTTCGCGAGGAGATCGACCAGCTGACCAGGAGCTGGGCAGTCTCACCGATGCCGCCCATCGCGAGGAGGTGGCCCGGGCCGAGCAGCGCATGCGACTGGAGGCTCTGGCGGAGCGCGCCATGAGCGAGCTCGGCCTGGAGTTGGACCCCCTCGTGGAGGAGTACGGACCGCACATGCTCGTCCCCGAGCTCAACGAGGGAGGCTGATGCCGCCTGCGACCCTGGCTCCGCCGCGGGAGCAGGACGCCGCTCAGGCGTCGGCCGGCGGCTCAGGCCATCTGGGCCGCCCCTACGTGCGTTCCGAGCAGGAGAAGCGCCTGGCCAGGCCTCGCGCGATCTTGCCCGGCTCGGCAAGGTCAACCCGCTGGCCCTCGAGGAGCACGCGGCTCTGGAGCAGCGTCACCAGTTCCCTGGCCGAGCAGCTGGCCGACCTCAAGCGCTCGCGGGACGACCTGCTGAGCATCGTCGAGGAGATCGACGCGCGAGTTCAGGAAGTCTTCGCCCAGGCCTACGAGGACACCGCCCGTCAGTTCGCCTCCGTCTTCGACCGGCTCTTCCCCGGCGGGGAGGGGCGGCTGGTGCTCACGGATCCCGATGACATGCTCACCACCGGCATCGAGATCGAGGCACGCCCCGCCGGCAAGAAGGTCAAGCGACTCTCCCTGCTCTCAGGAGGGGAACGCTCGCTGGCCGCCGTGGCACTCCTGGTGGCGATCTTCAAGGCACGGCCCTCGCCCTTCTATGTCATGGACGAGGTCGAGGCGGCCCTGGACGACACGAACCTGGGGCGGTTGCTGGAGATTTTCACCGAGCTGCGGCGCTCCAGCCAGCTCATCATCATCACCCACCAGAAACGGACCATGGAGGTGGCCGACGCCCTCTACGGCATCACGATGCGCGACGGGGTCACCAAGGCCGTCTCGCAGAGGCTGGCCCAGCCCGACCGCGGTACGGCTGTGACTCCTGATGTCTGAGTGAAACGTGATGGGAATGTGATAGACTGCTGGCAGCATGACGCTCGTTTTCAGATATGAGCCATTGTTGTGTCAGGAAGTTGTCAGGTTTTGTTGTTGATTGGACGACAAGTGCGTGCAAAGTCTGGTCAGATCGTAATTCGCAAGGCAGAATCCTAACTATGGGTGTCATGATTCTTCCCTCGTTGTCGTGCTGGTTGCCGGCCTGCTTGTGCTCGGCATGGTTTGTGCTGAGCGCTTCCCGGTGCGCTCCTGGCCCTCACGCATTCGCAGCGTGGTCCGCAACTCCCAGGAGGTGCGCCTGGCGGAGCAGGACGTCGAGGTCGAGGTCGTGCCCCAGGAGGTCAGCCTGTCCGACCTCATGACGCGTGAGGGGCCGGCGGCCTACGCCGGCACCGAGGGCTTCGGAGGGCTGGTCGGCGTCGTCGGAAAGGCGATGGACGCTGCCGAGAGGACTCGTGGCTCCGCCGGCGCCCGGCGTCGCGCTCAGGCGCACGAGCCGGCAACCGGTGGTCTGTCGCAGTCTCAGAGTTGAGTAGCGGCGGTCGTCTCGTGAAATACTGCGGTCAACGTTTTTTCACGACTATGCGATGCCGCGATGACGCTACTTCTCGATGAAATCCTGGCCGTGGGAGATTGCCGCTCCGATACCCTCTCGCACTTTCTCCCACTGTCCTAGAGCCGCCTCGGTCTCAGGGCGATACGGCTCAATGGGCATTGCCGCTACGACGGCGGCCCGTCCTGCAGCACGTCAACAGGCGTGCTGCAGTTTTCTTCATGCCACAGCTGCGTCGCACGCCGATAACCCCCATGCCATCGTGCCGTCCGCGGGCGAGAGGCGACCCGGGCAGGCCGACCCCGCCACAGGGGAGCCCATGATCGGGCATGATGGGCCCATGGAACCGATCCTCATCGTTCTCGGCATCATCCTGATCATCGTCATCGGAGGAGGGCTGTGGCTCTACGCCGGCCGACGGCGGGGCCAGGTCTCTGACGAGATCAGCGCCCACCAGCCGATGTCCGTGGAGGACCTTCTGCCCTCGGAGGGCGAGGACACCGATGAGGATGCGGAAGGGGCGGGCGCCGCCAAGCCGGCTGCGACGCTTGAGTCCCCCGAGTCCATCCCCGGACGCATGCAGCGCCTGCGCGCCCGCCTGGCCGGTGCCGGCGGCTTCGGCAAGGCGGTCCTGTCCGTCCTGTCCCGAGGAGACCTCACCGAGGAGGACTGGGAGGAGATCGAGGACACCCTGCTCACCTCCGACCTCGGCATCGAGGTGACCACCTCCCTCATGGACGAGCTGCGCACCCAGGCCAAGGTTCTGGGAACCTCCGACCCCGAGGCGGTCCGCACTGTCCTGCGCGCCGAGCTGCTCAAGCTCGTCGACCCCTCCCTGGACCGCTCCCTCAACCTGGAGCGCCCCACCCCGGCCGAAGGGGCCCAGGGCAAGCCTGCGGCAGCCATTCTCATGGTGGGGGTCAACGGCACCGGCAAGACCACCACCTGCGGCAAGCTCGCCCGCGTCCTGGTGGCTCAGGACAAGACCGTCGTCCTGGGAGCGGCCGACACCTTCCGCGCCGCGGCGGCCGAGCAGCTGAGCACCTGGGGCGAGCGCGTGGGCGTTGACGTCGTGCGCTCCGAGAAGGAGGGCGCCGACCCCGCCTCAGTCGCCTACGACGCAGCCCGTGAGGCCGCCGCCCAGGAGGCGGACGTCGTCGTCGTCGACACCGCCGGGCGCCTGCAGAACAAGGCCGGCCTCATGGACGAGCTGGGCAAGATCAAGCGCGTCATGGAGAAGATCGCCCCGGTCGGCGAGATCCTCCTGGTGCTGGACGCCACCACCGGCCAGAACGGCATGCGTCAGGCCCAGGTCTTCTCCGAGGCCGTGGGCGTCACCGGCATCGTGCTCACCAAGCTCGACGGCACCGCCAAGGGCGGCATCGTCGTCACTGTCCAGAAGGAGCTGGGCGTGCCCGTCAAGCTCGTGGGCCTGGGGGAGGGCGCCGACGACCTGGCCCCCTTCGACCCGGAGGGCTTCGTCGACGCGCTGCTGGGCTGAGCCCGCGAACCGACGCCCCAGCACTACTCGATGATCCACCCTTCTGGGCGGCGATGTGCACCGCCGCGGCCCGGGTGGGGGCTCCGGTCTTGGCCATGGCCTGGGGACAGGTGGTTCCGGGTGGTTCCCTCCGAGATGGACCCGCCGGGCGACCTCGGAGACAGTGGCGCCGTCGGCCGCCGCCTGAAGAACCTCGGTCTCCCTGGCGGTCAAGGGGGAGTCCCCGAAGATGAGCGAGTCGGCGGCCAGCGCCGGGTCGACGACTCGCAGCCCGGCATGGACCCGGCGCACCGACTCGGCCAGCTCGGTGGCCGGGGCGTCCTTGACGACGAAGCCGTGGGCCCCGGACTGAATGGCGCGCCGCAGGAATCCGGGACGCCCGAAGGTCGTCACGATGAGGACCCTGGTGGCCGGCAACCGCTCCAGGAGACTCGCGGTCGCGCTCAGCCCGTCGGTGCCGGGCATGTCAACGTCCATGAGGACGACGTCGGGCCGGTGCTCGAGCGCGACGGGCAGAACATCGTTCCCGTTCCCGACCTGGGCGACGACCTCGATGTCGGTCTCCAGGGCGAGCAATGCGGCCAGCGCCCCGCGCACCATGGCCTGGTCATCGGCCAGCATCACTCGGATCATCGCTCAGCTCCGTCTACTCAGGTTCCTCAGCGCCGACGACACGAGTGCTCGCCGGAGTTCGGGGTGCCCGACCGGCTCACCGGCTCGCGTCGGGCGCCATAGGTGAGGATAGACGGCGGGCGCGCACCCTCAGGACGGTGCCGCTGCCATGCGAGGGCGTCTCGATGGTGAGGTCGGCGCCGTTGTCCTGACAGCGCTGGCGCAGTCCCTCAAGCCGTGACCGTCACCGGCGGCGGCCGAGTTCAGCCCGATACCGTCGTCGGCCACCTCAATGGAGTCGGCGCTCAGCGCCACCCTGCAGTGCGAGGCGTGGGCGTGGCGCACGATGTTGGTGACGCCCTCGCGCACCACCCAGGCGAAGAGCTCGCGCAGCTCGGGATCGACGATCTCGACGGTCAGCGGGAGGTCTGCACGGACACCGGCAGAGGTCAGGACGTTCGTGGCGCGAGCCAGCTCGCCGGCCAGGCTCAGCTCACGGTAGCTGTTGACGGTGGCGCGCACGTCGGCCAGGGCGGAGCGCGCCAGGGACTGAACCTCGGTCAGCTCCGCTTTGGCCTGATCGGGGGCGCCATCGACGAGCCTGGTGGCGAGCTCGGTCTTCAAGGCGATGACCGTCAGCGAGTGCCCCAGGATGTCATGCATGTCCCGGGCCATGCGGTTGCGCTCCTCGTTGATCTCCAGTTCGTGGGTGCGCTGCTCCAGAATGCGGGCCACCCGCCGCTGCTCCATGATGTAGCGCCCGAAGACGCAGGCGCCGCCCGCGCCGAGCAGAGCGATCCAGGCGCCTTCACTTGTGGACCAGGAGGGACTCATCCTGGGAACGAGGAACAGTGTGCCGGCGAGGATCGCGATGGGGCCGATGGACGCCCGCCAGGGCAGGGAGAAGGCCAGGACAACGGCCAGGAAGACCACCAGCTGCAGGCTCTGAGGGCCCACGCCGAGGGCAGCCCGATCGCTGTGAGCGCGCCGATCACGATGAGCAACAGGCCCAGGCGGCTGGGCCAGGTCAGGCCCTGGCGCACCCGTCTTACGCTGAGCGAGCAGGCGGCATACAGACACGCGCAGGACACGATGGCACTGGCGGCGCCCCACACCCCGCCGCTGGATCCTTGGGCCAGACCCTCCCTGACGACCGGAACCATGGAGGCGGCCCACGCGATGCCCCAGCCGACTGCTACAACGCGGGTGCGGCGCGCCCGCGCCTCGTCGGGGGACAGGGCGCGGGCTTTCATGACCCTGATGGTACTCACGGTCTCACACCCGGGCGGTGTCCCGGCCCATCTTCCAGGCGGCCCCGCCCAGGAAGACGGCGAGCCAGCTCAGCACGTTGACTACCCACCACCAGGAGAAGCTCTCGGCGCCCATGGGCCCACAGCGCCAGGTTGTGCAGCCCGTACATGGGGGTGAAGCTGCCGATGCGATCCATGGTGGAGCCCGGCGTCAACGGGATGAACATGCCGCCGAGAAAGGCGAGCAGGGCCATGAGCGGGCCGACCACCTGCATGGCGTTGTCCGAGGGCAGGAGGTAGCCGACGAACAGTCCGAAGGCGACGAAGACCAGGGAGCCGAGCCAGATGATGAGGGCTGAGGAGATCCAGACCTTCGCCGGTATCTGCGCGTGTCGCAGGGGGCCGCAGGCGTAGACGGCGCCGATGGCCAGGGCGCTGATGAGCATCCCCACGATCGCCTTGGCGGTGATGTAGGCGATGGGCTTGAGTGGTGTCAGACGCAGCTGGCGGCTCCAGCCTGAGGCCCGCTCGTTGCTCACGGCCGCGCCGGCCCCGGTGGTGGTCATGAGGGCGCCGTACAGGGCCATGCCGATCATCATGTTCGCTACGACGTTGCCGTTGCCGTAGGGCATGGCCGAGTAGTCGGTGGTGGTGAACATGAGGAAGAAGGCCACCGGAAGAACGATCGAGAAGATGATGGACCGACGGTTGCGCAGGCGCCGGCGCGCCTCGAGCGACAGCAGGGGAAGGCTCAACCCTCCCAGCGGTGGCGCGGTCCGGGAGGACAGATCGAGGCGCTTGAATACTGATGAGGCTGAGGAGAACGAGGAGGACTGAGAAGAGGACATTGCGGTTCCGGTGGAGGTAGTGGGCGGGAGGGTGACGGTGCTGCTGGGGCGGACGGAACGGCTCATGCTGACGCTCCGGTACTGGGGGGCGGAGGCACTGTCGCTGGTCAGGGCCATGAAGGCGTCCTCCAGGCCTCGGCTGGTGATCTCCAGGTCCTGGGCGAGGTGCTCGCTAGGGAGGAGCGCGGCCACGGCGTCGCTGTCGGTCGAGCTCAGGGTGAGCGTGCTGCCCAGGATCTCGACGTCGTGGACCTGCCCACGGTTCTGCGCATCGGCCAGGGCGTCGCGCAGCCGCTCGGGAGCGCAGGTCAGGGTGGCCCTCAGGGTGCGGCCGCTCACAGAGGCGCGGATCTCCGCGGCAGTGCCGTCGGCGATGATGCGCCCATGACGCATCAGGACGATCCGGTCGGCGAAGGCGTCGGCCTCCTCGAGGTAGTGCGTGGCGAAGACGATGGTGCGCCCGCGCTCGGCATCGGCGTGGATGGCCTCCCAGAAGCTGCGGCGCCCCTCGACGTCCATACCTGTGGTCGGCTCATCGAGGATGAGCAGTGCCGGATCACTCACGAGCGCCATGGCGAAGCGCAGGCGCTGCTGCTGGCCTCCGGAGCACTTCTTGACGATGCGCGAGGCGAAGTCGGTGACGCCGGCGCGGTGCATGGCCTCCTCGGCGTCGATCCGATGGGAGAAGAGACTTGCCGTCAGCTGCACCGTCTCACGCACGGTGATGTCGGGCAGGAGGCCGGCGGTCTGCATGACTGCGGCGACCAGGCCCCGGTCGACCGCCTGGCGCGGGCTCATCCCGAAGACTCTCGCATCGCCGCTGGTGGGGCGGCTCAGTCCCAGGATCATGTCGATCGTCGTCGTCTTGCCCGCACCGTTGGGGCCCAGGAGGGCGACGACCTCGCCGGGACGAATGGTCAGGTCGACACCGTCGACGGCGGTGACGTCACCGAAGGTCTTGTGCAGATCGGTCAGTCGGACGGCGTCCACATGGTCCGTCCGGGGAACTTCCGGGACGGAGGCCTCCCGGCCGGTCCGAGGCGTTGCTGTGCTCATGGCTCAAGACTCATCCCGCGTCGGCTGCGGTCCATGGCCCATCGGTCATCATTTGCTCATGACATATCTCAGGGGTCGTCAAGCCGTGAAATACCGTGGGATACCGGGAAAAACTCTCGTACGGGGTGGGGGACTGCGCCAGGCGGAGCCGAGGCCCCGAGACATGACGCATACGAGGTCGCCGGCCGGGGAGTGTGGGCTCAGTCCCGGTCCGGGCGCGGGGGAGAGGACTGGCCCGTCTTGCCGCTATCCTGGGTCGCAGTCAGCGGAGTCGCCATGGCTCACGGCCATGGATGTTCCTCCCTCACCCGCTCTGAAGTCTCCTCGACCAACGCGCCTGACGGCGCCAGGAAGGACCATCGCGTGTTCGGCAACCTCTCCGATCGCATCACCGCCTCCTTCAACCAGCTGCGCGGCAAGGGTCGTCTCACTGAGGCCGACGTCAACGCCACGGTCACCGAGATCCGCCGCGCCCTCCTGGAGGCTGACGTCGCCCTGCCCGTGGTGCGCGCCTTCACCGCAGCGGTGCGCGAGAAGGCGGTCGACGCCGCCCGCTCCCAGGCCCTCAACCCGGGCCAGCAGGTCGTCAAGATCGTCAACGAGGAGCTCATCGAGGTCCTGGGAGGCCAGACCCGGGAGATCCACTGGGCCGACCGCGGCCCCACGATCATCATGCTCGCCGGTCTCCAGGGTGCGGGTAAGACCACCCTGGCCGGAAAGCTAGGACGCTGGCTGCGCGACCAGGGCAAGCGCGTCCTGCTGGTGGCCTCCGACCTCCAGCGCCCCAACGCCGTGACCCAGCTGAGCGTCGTCGCCGAGCGCGCCGGGGTGCACGTGTGGGCGCCCGAGCCTGGCAACGGCGTGGGCGACCCGGTGGCGGTGGCCCGCTCCGGCGTCGAGCACGCGCGTACCAGCGGTTACGACGTCGTCGTCGTGGACACTGCCGGCCGCCTGGGTGTGGACGCTGAGATGATGGACCAGGCGATCCGCATCCGCGATGCGGTCTCCCCCCACGAGATCCTCTTCGTCCTGGACGCCATGGTCGGTCAGGACGCCGTCAACACCTCGGTCGCCTTCCGCGACGGTGTCGGCTTCACCGGCGTGGTCCTCTCCAAGCTCGACGGCGACGCCCGCGGTGGTGCGGCCCTGTCCGTGCGCGGCGTCACCGGCGCCCCGGTCCTGTTCTCCTCCACCGGTGAGGGCCTGACCGACTTCGAGCGCTTCCACGCCGACCGCATGGCCTCGCGCATCCTGGACATGGGTGACCTGCTCACCTCATCGAGCAGGCCGAGCGGACCATGGACCGCCAGGAGGCCGAGGACGCCGCCGCCAAGCTCGCCAAGGGAACCTTCACCCTCGACGACTTCCTGGGACAGCTGCGCCAGATCCGCAAGATGGGCTCCATGAAGAAGCTCCTGGGCATGATGCCCGGGATGGGGCAGATGCGTGAGGCTCTGGACAACTTCGACGAGCGCGAGGTCGACCGTATCGAGGCGATCGTGTGCTCCATGACGCCCGCCGAGCGCAAGGACCTGTCCATCCTCAACGGCTCTCGCCGCAGCCGTATCGCCAAGGGCTCGGGCACCACGGTCCAGGCCGTCAACGAGCTCGTGGACCGCTTCGAGCAGGCCAAGAAGATGATGGAGGCCATGATCTCCGGCGGCATGGGCGGACTCGGTGAGGGCGGTTCCATGCCCGGCATGGGGTCGCTGCCTGGCATGGGCAAGCACTCCAAGGCCCGTCAGGCCCCCAAGGCCAAGCGCGGCAAGGGCGGCAAGAAGGGGCGCAGCGGCAACCCCGCCAAGGCCGCCCGTCAGGCCAAGGAGGCGGCGGCCGCCAAGCAGGCAAAGATCGAGGGCGGACAGGGGGCTGCGCCCGCAGCCGGCTCCTCCTTCGGGCTCGGAGGTGGCCAGGGCGATGCCTCCGGCTACGGGATCATGCCTCAGGCCCAGCAGAGCAAGCAGCCTTCGGGAGACGACGTCGCCGACGCGATGGGCGCCCTGCCCGAGGACCTGCGCCGCCACCTCGGGCTGTAGACGTAACGGCCCGCGGCGCCTGGGAGCCGAGCTGCGGGCTCAGACGTCATCGGATCGGCCGGAGGCGGTCAGTCATCAGGAGACAGGGCAGTCGCACCTCGATGACGGTGCCCTGGTGGAATACCGCCTGCCAGATCGAGCCCCGGCGACGGTAGAGCGTCGATCTGCGGGTGACGCGACTCGGCGTACGTAAGGTGTAGAGGACCTGGACGACGTCGTCGGCAAGGATGCGGGACTCAGCCTTCTCGATTCTGTATCCATCGGCGAGGGAGTCCGCATGAGTTCCCTCCAAGCGTCCCAGGACGATCTCCTTGACCTCGCTGCGGCTGTAACGTCGTCCCGAGGCGCCGACCTCGTCGAAGTCCTCCGCGATCTGCTCATCGAAGGAGCCGGCGTCCCAGATCAGCTCCGGGTGGTGGAAGATCGGTTCTCGTCGGATCAGTTCATGCCGCTGTGATGAGCTCTCCATCCCTGCCCCTCTGCGCTGTCGACGGTTTGGGATCGACTGGGCTATAGCCGGCCGTTGGTCTCGGCGGTGCGGGCCGCCTCGGTGCGTCCGCCGGACGGCACGTTAGCCGAGTTCCTCTCGACGGCGTCGGATGAGTCAGCACGACGGGTGATCGAACTGGTCACGGTGAGGGACCCACCGGCCGGGCCGACGCAGTCCTCTGTGGGCGATCTCGCACCGAGTGGTGGGGCGGCGCCCCGGCTCGGGCTGGCGACCTCCTCGGAGGCTCTGGCAGAATGTCCGGCTGTACTCGGTCGGACGTCGGTCCCTCTCCCGGCCCCGGTCGCGTCTCGGCTCACGCCGGAAACCGTTGCTTGACCCCACCGGGGACCAGCGCGCGCCAAACCATCCAGAACCAGGAGTTCAACCAAGTGGCAGTCAAGATTCGCCTCAAGCGCATGGGCAAGAAGTTCGCCCCTTCTACCGGGTCGTCGTCCTCGACTCCCGCAAGAAGCGCGATGGTCGTGTCATCGAGGAGATCGGCGTCTACGACCCGATGCAGGAGCCCTCGCTCATCAGCATCGACTCCGAGCGCGTCCAGTACTGGCTCGGCGTGGGCGCTCAGCCCTCCGACGCTGTCTACAAGCTGATTAAGATCACCGGCGACTATCACCAGTTCATGGGATCTCAAGGGGTGTCGAGAGCACCCTCAAGGTCAAGGACGCCGACGCCGCCGCGGTCGCCAAGGAGGCCGCGGTCAAGGCCGCCGCCGACGACGCTGAGAAGCGCAAGGCCGCCGCCGCCAAGGCCAAGGCCGACGAGGAGGCCGCTGCAGCGGCCGAGGCCGCCGAGTCCAAGGCCGAGGAGTCCGCCGAGGACCAGGCCTCCGATGAGGCCGCCGCCGAGGAGGCCTGAGATGCTGGCCGACGCCCTCGAGCACCTCGTACGGGGCATCGTCGACAACCCTGACGACGTCACCGTCACCTCCCGGTCGCTGCGCCGTGGCGACCTGCTGGAGGTGCGGGTCAACCCCGAGGACCTCGGCCGAGTCATCGGCCGCTCGGGCCGTACTGCTCGAGCACTGCGCACAGTGGTCGGAGCGCTGGCGGACTCGCCGGTGCGCGTCGACGTCGTCGACACCGACCGCCGCTGAGCGCAGGGCCTTCAGGTCGGTGCCGTAGGGCCGTCTCGGCCTCGGCCGGTCTGATCGATCAACGCCGGTGCCCGGTCCCCGCCCAGGGGCCGGGCGTCGTCGTCCTTCGGGGTGGGCGCTCCTGCGCCGCCGGTGGCGACGACCGCAGCCGGCCGGGAGCCGTATCGAGTTGGTCAACCTCACGCCGGCGGTGCGCCACCTCATCCCCGCGGCCGATGGGAACGTGGACCACGGCGCGGTAGGTTGGCGTCAGGTATCCAGACCTTCTGGACAAACCGTTCCATGCCCCGATCCCAGGAGAACAGGTGCTGCTCACCCTTGCTGTCGTCGGTCCCGCCCATGCCCTCAAGGGCGAGGTGCGTCTTGAGATCCGTACCGATGACCCCGAGGGCCGTCTCGCACCTGGAACCACCGTCCCCACGGAGCCGGCCCACGCGGGCCCGCTGACGGTCAGTCGTCTGCGTTTCGACGGTTCGCGCTGGTTCGCCGCCTTCGAGCAGGCGCGCGACCGCACGGCTGCCGAGGCCCCTGCGAGGAGTGAGGCTCCTGGTCGAGACCGACGACGACCAGGGCGGTGAGGGCCCTGAGGACTCCGAGGAGGCCTGGTACCGCCACGAGCTCGTCGGTCTACGAGCGTTGAGCGTCTCCGGTGAGGAGCTGGGAGAGGTCACCGACTTGGAGCCCGGCGTCGCCCAGGACCGGCTCGTGGTCACCACCCCTGAGGGGGAGGATGTGGCCGTGCCCTTCGTTGAGGCTCTCGTGCCGGCCATCGATCCCGAGGCCGGCACGGTGACGCTGGCCCCGCCCGGTGGCCTGTTCCCCGGACGCGGTCGGGCGGAGGAGGCCAGGTGAGGATCGACGTCGTCACCATCTTCCCCGACTACCTCAAGGTCCTCGACCTCTCCCTCATCGGGAAGGCGGCCGACCGCGGCCCCCTCGACCTGCATGTCCACGATCTGCGCGACCACGCCCACGACCGGCACCGCACCGTTGACGACACGCCCCTGGGCGGTGGGGCCGGTATGGTCATGAAGCCCGACGTGTGGGGCGAGGCCTCGATGAGGTGCTCGCCGTGGACACCCCCGGTGCGCCCCGTCAGGTCCTCATCGTCCCCACCCCGCCGGGGAGGTCTTCACCCAGCGCACCGCCGAGGACCTGGCCGGAGCCGAACGCCTGGTCTTCGCCTGCGGCCGCTACGAGGGCATCGACGCGCGCGTGCCCGAGCACTACGCCTCCCGCGGCATCGAGGTGCGCGAGTTGAGCATCGGCGACTACGTGCTCAACGGGGGAGAGGTCGCCACCGTTGTCATGATCGAGGCCATCGCCCGACTCCTGCCCGGGGTCCTGGGCAACCCCGAGTCCCTGGTCGAGGAGTCCCACGGAGTCGCCGGCCTGCTGGAGTACCCCGTCCACACCCGCCCCACCCGGTGGCGAGGCCTGGAGGTCGACCCCGTCCTGCTCTCCGGCGACCACGGCCGTATCGCCCGAGCCAGACGGGACCAGGCGCTCACCCGCACCGTCGAGCGCCGACCTGACATGATCCGGGCCCCTGGACCCCGCCGGCCTGGATCGTGAGGACCGTGCGCTCCTGGCTCGCCTGGGGTGGGCGGTCCCGGCCGGGGCGGACCACCCGGTTCCGGTGCGCCTTCGCAACGCCACCGCCGACGACGCCCACGCCCTGGCCGAGCTCGCGGCGCGCACCTTTCCCGATGCCTGCGGCAACGTCATCGACCCCGAGTTCCTCGAGCGCCACATCGCCACGAACCTGGTTCCCGAGCTGTTCGCCACCTGGGCCGACGACGACCGCGTCGACCTCATTCTCGCCGAGCTGCTGGAGCCCCCGTCAGTGCGGGACGGCGGCCTCGAGGGGAGGGCGAGCACGAGCACCGCCCGGTCCTGGTCGGCTACGCCGCAGTACTGCGCGAGGAGGCCGACTCCGACGGGGAGCAGCCCCACGGGATCGACCCCCGTCCCGCCTGCGTGCGGCCAGCCGGGGGAGAGGTCGTCGGCGAGCTGTCCAAGGTGTACGTCGACGCCGCCATGAGGGGATCCGCGTTGACCCCCGCGCTCATGGACGCCGTGACACGCCAGGCCGGCGCCCACGGAACAGACCTGCTCTGGCTCGGCACCCACGTCACCAACAAACGCGCCCAGAAGGCCTACAAGCGGGCCGGCTTCCGCCAGGTCGGCACCCGCACCTACAACGTCGGTGGCCAGGACGCCCACGACGTCGTCATGACCCGGCGGACAGGAGAAGGCCTATGAGCAGCGCACCCGACCAGAGCCCTCAGGGCAGGATCCATGATGAGGCGGATGAGGACGTGACCTCGGGCAGTCACCTGCGGACCGACCATGACCGCCGGAACAACCACCGTCACAAGGACCGCGCCGGCGAGGACAAGGCTGGGGCCAGCCAGGCCGCTGAGCCGGCCTCGCTGGGGAGCGGATCGTCTTCCGCCTCAAGCAGTGGGGCATTACCCTGTCCTACCTGGTCGTCGCCGTGGCGATCATCGCCCTCATCCGCACCTTCATCATCCAGAGCTTCACCATCCCGTCGGGCTCGATGGAGAACACCCTCAACGAGGGCGACCGTGTCACCGTGACGATGTACGACTCCGACAAGGTCCACCGGGGTGACGTCGTCGTCTTCACCGACCCGGACCACTGGCTGACGACCCTGGAGCCCACTGGCCCTGCAGGGCGCCGCGCAGGACTTCCTCGTCGCGATCCGTATCTTCCCCCAGAACGCCGGCCACCACCTCATTAAGCGGGTCATCGGAATGCCCGGTGACCACGTCGTGGCCGACGGGAAGGGCTCCTTGACCGTCAACGGCGTCGAACTCCATGAGGGCTACCTCAAGCCCGGCCGGTCGGCCTCCGAGGTTGCCTTCGACGTCACCGTCCCCGAGGGCTACATCTGGGTCATGGGGCGACAACCGCTCCAACTCCTCGGACTCCCGCTACCACCAGAACGATGTCCATCGCGGCTTCGTGCCCCTGAGTAATGTCGTCGGCGTGGCCAAGAACGTCGTGTGGCCGTACTCCCACTGGTCCAGCCTCACCTCCGGCCAGGAGGTCTTCTCCCAGGTGCCCAAGCCGACCTCCACCCCCACGGCGCTCCCCGCCGGACCGGCCGCGCCCAACCCGGCGAGCACGCTGGCGGGCTCTGGGACTGACCGCCCCGAATGCGTACCGGGGCGTGAGAAAAGGCGTGAACTCAGGCACGTCGAGGCTGACGCTCTCGTCCGTGGACTGAGCCTGTGGCAAACTGAGCGGGCACTTGGGTCCTGCGGTTCCTCTGCCACTGGGGAGGCGGCCGCTGTGAAGGAGCCCGGGAGCGTCCACCTCCGGCGCTGCCCCGCACGGCGCGGCGCCGCCGAACCAGCACTCCTGACCAGTGGCACGGGTGTGGAGAAACATGAACCCTGATCGACGAGATCAACGCCGCATCACTGCGTGACGACATCCCTCCTTCCGTCCTGGGGACACCCTCAAGGTCCACGTCAAGGTCGTTGAGGGATCGCGTACCCGCGTCCAGGTCTTCCAGGGCGTCGTTATCGCGCGCCAGGGCGGCGGCGTCTCGGAGACCTTCACCATCCGCAAGGTCTCCTTCGGCGTCGGTGTTGAGCGTACCTTCCCCGTCCACACGCCCTCCATCGAGAAGATGGAGGTCGTCACCCGGGGCCAGGTCCGCCGCGCCAAGCTCTACTACCTGCGCAACCTGCGCGGTAAGGCCGCCAAGATCAAGGAGCGTCGCGAGGACTGAGCGCCTGCACTCTCCAGGCGGCGCCCGGAGCCCACGGGTTCCGGGCGCTCGCCATCTCCCACCGCCGTGCAGCGGTGGACCCATGTCCATCAATTCCGGGGAAGGAGCACGGTGAGTCCGGTGCAGGATGGGGCCGACGACGTCGGGCTGGACCTGAAGCAGGCCGATCCCTCTCAGATCGGCCGGACCTCCAGGTCCGCGATCACACCAGCCTGCAGCTCTCCGTCAGCGGACTCCCCCCAGGAGAGCCGCACGGCTCCTGAGACCGCCGAGGAACCTCCCAGTGCGGCCCCGGTCGACGACAGCGAGCAGTGGGACTACGACCCGTTCATCGACCCCGACGCCGAGCCCGAGCCCGATGACGAGCCCACCGAGCTGCCCCCTTCCATCCCGCCCCGCCGGCAGGTGGCCCCCGCCATCCCCCGCCGCAGACCAGCCCCCTGTATCAACGGGTCATCAGACTGGTGCTCGTCGTGGCCGTCGTCATCCTGGTGCCGGCTCTTCTACGGTCCTACGTCGTCCAGATCTACGAGATCCCCTCGGGCTCCATGGAACGCACCCTGCGTGACGGGGACAAGGTCGCCGTGCCCATGTACGGCTCCGACGACGTCGAGCGGGGTGACGTCATCGTCTTCTCCGATCCCGACGACTGGCTTCACGTCAAGGAACCGACGGGGCTTCGCGGCGCCACCCAGAGGCTCATGGTCTCAGTGAACCTTTTGCCGGAGAACACCGGCCATCACCTCGTCAAACGGGTCGTCGGTGTCGGCGGCGACCATGTGGTCGCCGACGGGAAGGGGACACTGAGCGTCAACGGTGTCGCGATCAAGGAGCCCTACGTCAAGGACGGTCAGTCCCCGTCCCTGACCTCCTTCGATGTCACCGTCCCCCAAGGCTACGTGTGGGTCATGGGGGACAACCGCTCCAACTCGGCCGACTCCCGCTACCACCGTGACGACGCCCATGGCGGCTTCGTGCCGCTCAAGAACGTCGTCGGGGTGGCCAAGGTGGTCTTCCAGTGGACGCACCTGAGCCGGTGGGGGCTGCTGTGGGAGGGAGCGCGCCTTCTCAGACGTCCCGGCGCAGGAGGCGACGCCGCCGGCACCTTCCTCGTCTCCCGCTGCCCCCACGGGTGACGGGGAGACGGGTTCCGAGGAGGAGGCCCCTCCCCGGCCCCCGAGGGCAGGGACTCCGATGACGTTGGTACTGGTGGCGAGGGGGCCGGTGTTGATGACGGGCCGCAGACCGGACCCGGCGGGCCGGCTGACAGCCCGGATGTCTCCGCACACCCTCCGGCCAGGAGCAGGCTGCGGGGAGAACGAGGTGAGTCCTCGAGGACGCACCCGCCCCGACCGGTCCCTGGAGAAGGCCCTGCTGGAGACCCACGACTACGTCGGCGGCCTGGACGAGGTCGGTCGCGGGGCCCTGGCCGGACCGGTCAGTGTCGGGCTGGCGATCGTGGCGCGGCGCACCGACGATGACTTCCCCGAGGGACTCGCCGACTCCAAGCAGCTGACGGCCCGGGCCCGCACCGTCCTGATCGAGCCCGTGCGCGGCTGGCTCGTGGACCACGCCGTCGCCCACGCCTCACCGGCAGAGATCGATGAGCACGGCATCATCGGGGCCCTTCGGATGGCGGGTCTGCGGGCCCTGCAGCAGGTCGCTGATCGCGGTCACGCCCCCGGCGTCATCATCCTCGACGGCGTGGCCGACTGGCTCACCGCCCCCAACCCGACCTGCTCACCGCCCTGGAGGGGGCTCATGCCCCTGAGACTCCTCCCGGGCCCGCTGAGGTTCCCTCCACCCCGCCGGTGCGCATGGAGGTCAAGGCCGACGCCCGGTGCGCCGTCGTCGCCGCGGCCAGTGTCCTGGCCAAGGTCGAACGCGACCGCCCTCATGGCCGATCTCGATGACCCCGGCTACGGCTGGGCCTCCAACAAGGGCTATGCCTCACCGGCCCACATCCGGGGACTCACCTCCCTGGGGGCCAGTGACCAGCATCGACGCAGCTGGCACCTGCCCGGCCTGGACAAGCGCACCGCTGACGGCGCCGCCTGACGCGGGTGTGCGGCCCCGGGGGCGAGGTGCGGGCAGGGCCGACTCGCCCCGTCGCCTGCCGCCTCCAGCGGCTGAGGCCAGGCATGATGGCCCGGTGAGCGCAGAAGACCTCGAGTCCTATGAGAACGAGCTGGAGCTCTCGCTGTACCGGGAGTACCGCGACGTCGCCTCCCTGTTCTCCTACGTGGTGGAGACCGAACGGCGGTTCTACCTGGCCAACGCCGTTGACGTCCAGGTACGCACCAGCGGCGGGGAGGTCTTCTTCGAGCTGACCCTCGAGGACGCCTGGGTGTGGGACATCTACCGGGCCTCCCGGTTCGTCAAGTCCGTCCACGTCGTCACCTTCAAGGACGTCAACGTCGAGGAGCTCACCAAGCTCGAGATGGACATCCCCTCCTCCTAGCGTCCTTCCCACGCCGCGCCACCTCAGAAGGCTCCGTTCGGCTGTCCCTCCCCGCTCGCCGGGGGCCACAGCTCGTCTTCTGACAGCGCCTTCCACAGAGCCGATCGGGCCATGACGCGCACCGGCTGATCCGGCCTCACGCTAGTGGCGGAGGTGATCGGGATGACCGAACAGGTCGTAGCAGCCACAAGGGGACGAACGGTGATCGCAGCCAGGTGCGGCGATCACGCACTCACGCCGCCGTTCCAGGGCCCGGGAGGCGCAGAAGCTGTCCGCGCAGGGGCGTCCCGCCAGAGCACCGGACGGCGTGGAGAGGATCTTGCCGCCACCTACCTGGAGGACATCGGCTGGCAGGTCCTGGAGCGCAACTGGCGTCCGGACCACGGCCTGCGCGGAGAGCTCGACATCATCGCCCTGGAACCCGGTCACGCGCACCGCGAGCCGGGCAGTGAGTCCGTCACCGACCCAGCTCAAGGGTGGGCAGGAGCAAGGCTCGTCATCGTCGAGGTCAAGACCCGCAGCTCCCTGCGCCAGGGGCCGCCGGCCGCCGCCGTCGACGCCCGCAAGGTCGCCCGACTGCGGGCCCTGGCTGCCGCCTGGGCGAGTACCCACGAGACCCCGCCGCACGCCGGCATGCGCCTGGACGTCGTCTCCATCCTTATGCGCGACGCGCGTCCTGCGCTGCTGCGCCACCACCGGGCGGTGGATGCGTCATGGGGCTAGCTCGTACGCTTGCTGTGACGCTGACCGGGCTGGCCGGACACATCGTTGAGGTCGAGGCTCATGCCGCCCAGGGCCTGCCCGGATTCACCCTCGTGGGCCTGCCCGACGCCGCCGTGCGTGAGTCGCGTGAGCGCGTCCGGGCCGCGTTGAGCACCTGCGGCGTCACCTGGGGCGAGCAGCGCCTGACCGTCAACCTCTCCCCAGCGGATCTGCGCAAGACAGGGACCGGGCTGGACCTGGCGCTCGCCCTCGCCGTCCTGGGAGCACGCGGGCGGCTCGGACGGAGCACGGCCGGGCTCCTGGGACGAACCGTCTACATCGGCGAGCTCGGGCTGGACGGCTCCGTGCACTCGGTACGCGGTGTCCCTACCCAGCGTCCAGGCCGCGGTGGCCGCCGGGGTGGAGGAGATCGTCGTCGCCCAGGAGGCCGCCGCCGAGGCCGAGCTCGTCCCCGGCGCCCGCGTCACCGCCGTCAGGCACGTCGGCCAGCCTCGTCGAGCGTTATGGAGGGCGCCTGAGCGCGGCCGTGGCCGCCGCGCTGGAGCAGATCACCGAGGCCGCAGCCGACGACGCCCCCACGACCCCGCCGCGGGATGCCGAGCAGCCGGACCTGGCCGACGTCGTCGGGCAGTCCGAGGCCCGCCAGGCCCCTCGAGGTCGCCGCCGCCGGGGACATCACCTCATCATGGTGGGGCCTCCGGGGACGGGCAAGACCATGCTCGCTGAAAGGCTCCCCTCCATCCTGCCGCCCCTGGAGCAGGCCGATGCCGTCACCGTCACCTCCCTGCACTCCGTGGCCGGCATCTTCGATCCCGCCCGCGGACTCATCACCCGGCCTCCGCTGCGCGCGCCGCACCACACGGCGACCCGGGCCGCCGTCGTCGGGGAGGCTCCGGCCTGCCCCGCCCCGGGGACGTCTCACTGGCTCACCGCGGCGTGCTCTTCCTCGACGAGGCCCCCTGAGTTCAGCGCCGGTGTCCTGGACCGTCTGCGTCAGCCGTTGGAGTCGGGAGTGGTCACCATCGACCGCGTGGGAGGGCGCGCCAGCTATCCGGCCGCCTTCCAGCTCGTCCTGGCCGCCAACCCCTGCCCCTGTGGCCAGGCCGGTGGCCGCGGCCTGGAGTGCACCTGCACCTCCCTGCAGCGGCGGCGCTACTCACGACTGTCCGGTCCACTGCTGGACCGGGTCGACATCCAGGTCGAGGTCGGTGCCGTCAGCGCCGCCGACCTCGCGTCCACCGGCCATGGAGAGTCCAGCGCAGTGGTGGCTCAGCGCGTCCTGCGTGCCCGCCGGGCCGCGGAGCGCAGGCTGGCCGGCACCCCGTGGCGCCTCAACGCCGAGGTCCCCGGCTCCTACCTCAGAGGACCCGACGGCGGACTCAGCGCTCCGCTCAGCCGCCGCCTCATGACCGCCCTCGAACGCGGCGACCTCTCCCTGCGCGGGGTGGACCGGGTCCTCAGACTGGCCTGACCCTCGCCGACCTCGAGGGAGTTGAGACCTCTCCCTCGCCCACATCGGGACCGCCCTGGCCCTGAGAACCTCAGGAGTGCGGCCATGACGCCCATGACACCCATGACACTGCCCTACGACATCGACGATCCGGCGCTGGCACGCGCGACCTGGTCCCGCCTGGCAGAGCCCGACAACGCCACCGCAGCCATGGTGGTGGGGCGGATCGGGCCGAGTCCCGCCCTGAGATGGCTGCTGGAAGAGGCCATCGACCCCTCCGGACAGGTGCGCAGCTCCCCGCGGCCACCGGTGCCGCAGCCGCCCCCGGGGATGCCTGGCTCCGCCGATATCAGCGCCTGCTGGGCCCAGGTCGCCGCCCGGTGGGCGCCGCGCCTGGAGGGACTCGACATTCGCCGCGAGCTCGATGTGCTCGACCGCCTGGGTGGGAGCCTCATCCTCCCGGGGAGCCCTGGTGGCCACCGGGGCTCGACGAGCTCGAGCACCCGCCCTTCTGCCTGTGGGTGCGCGGCGACCCCTCGCTGCTGGTCAACGCCGGGGGACCTGAGGGACAAGGGCCTTGAGGGAGGCGAGCCCGGGGCCGTCGGAGACGACGGCGCTCCACGTGTCGCGGGTGCTGGTCAACCTGTACGTGAGCAGCGGATGCCGGTGGGACCGGCTAGCGGACTGTGCCTGGCGCTGGTGGGGGCCCGGGCCTCTACCCGGTACGGGGAGACGGTCGCCACCTCCCTGGCCTCAGGGGTGACGGCCAAGGGCGGCCTCATCGTCTCCGGGGAGCCTTCGGCATCGATGCCTGCGCTCACCGTGGGGCACTGGGTGAGGGACCAACGGTGTCGGTCTCAGCCGGGGAGTGGACCGCCCTCTACCCGGTGGGGGAACACCGGGGTGCTGGAGGCGGTCATCGCCTCCGGGGCCCTGGTGGCGGAGGTACCGCCGGGCTGTCAGCCCGGCCGCCACCGGTTCGTCTCACGCAACCGCGTCATCGCGGCGATCTCGCAGGCGACGATCGTGGTGGAGGCGGCCTGGAGATCGGGCGCCCTGTCCACTGCCCACCGCGCCCTCGAGCTGGGCAGGCAGCTGGGAGCCGTTCCCGGCCCCGTGACCTCCATGTCCTCGGTCGGATGCCACCGGCTCCTGCGCAAAGGGGCGGTGTGCATCACCGATACTGACGATGCCCTGGAGCTGCTGACGCCCCTGGGCACCGTCGACGCGGACGCCGCCAAGGAGCAGGACCCCGAGCTGAGAGGCAGTGGGCTCCTCGACGGCCTGGACCCGGCCGCCTCCCTCGTCCTGGACGCCATGCCGGCCCGGGCCGCGGCGAGCACCGAGTCCATCGTCCGCTCCGCCGGGCTGTCCCCGAAGGAGACCACCTCGGCACTGGGGATCCTGGAGCTCTCAGGGAAGGTGGAACGCACCGCCTCCGGCTGGAGGCGACGCACCCGGAAGGGCACAGGTGGTCGGGACTGAAGAGCGCCCTGCCACGACGGCGGGACCATGATGGATGGGGCCTGCCCCACCCTTGTGAGGCATGCGAGCGACATGCTCCGTGCGCCTCAGACCCGCTCCGTGCCCGCTCCCGGAGGGGGAGGCGGCGGGCTCTCGGCGCCCTCCGGCCGCGCCGCGCTGTCCAGCAGGGGGAGATCCTCGACGGTGACGATCCGTGCAGTCAGGGCGTAGTCGACCAGGGCGGTGCGCCGGTAGGAAGCGTGGACGCGCGGCCCCCCGCGCATGCCCTTGACGCCGATACGGTCGAGCTTGTAGCAGACATTGTCCAGCTTGCGGTTGAAACGGGTGAGGGTCCAGCCCAGGCGAGCAGCCGCGTCAGCGTTGCGGGGAAGGTCGACCGGGCCGGTGCCGGTGCGCCTGAGCCAGGGCTCGGCCAGCGCCAGGATCGCCAGGGTGCTGACTGGGGTCAGGGTCACCATGCCCACGGTCGTCTCACCGGTTAGGGGAGCCATCGAACGCGGCTGGGCGGTCTCATAGCCGGGAAGGGGCACGGTCAGCAGGATCCGTAAGTGGTCGACCCCGCTGTGAACACGATCGCCATCTCCGGAAAGACCAGGGGCACCTGGGCCCCGGGAGCGATCCAGGAACGCGAGGTACCTGACTTCTCGGTCAGGGTCGCCCCTGATGTGGGCACCGACGTTCGCGGCCCACCACAGGCCCGCGTCATACTCCAGGATGAGGAATGTGCGGTGCAGGAACAGGTTGTCGGCGTCGAGCACGAGGTCCCCCTCGCGTCCGATACTGAAGTGCGTGCCGGGCTCGACGCGGTACAGCTCGCCGACGAAGTCCACAAGCAGGGGCTCGGCGGGTGAGTTCGTCATGATCCCTCCTTCTTCCATCAGGATTCCTTGATTGCGTGGTTGTTCCATGAGTATCGGCGCTCGTGCGGTCGCCGACCGGGCCCGGACGGGGAGTCTCAGCCCGTGCTGCCCGCCCCGGGAGTGTCGACGCAGGCGACGGCGGCCTCCGACGCGGCCCCGCTGGAGTCCCGGGCGACGACCTCGATGCAGGTGCGGGCACTGACCGGCGTGACAGTGGCGCTGGTCTGCCTGGTCTCCTGGACCGGAAGCAGCTGACCGGGGTCGGAGATGCGGTACAGGAAGACCACGTCGGTGCCGCTGGAGTCGTAGGACCAGGTGGCTGCGACGAGCCCCTCGGTCTGCGACACCTTGAGGTCCGTGACGGCGGGCAGCATCCCGGCACCGGGAACCGCCCCGGGCGGTGCGGTGGTCGCCGGCTGAGCCGTGGCCTGCTGCGTCCCTCCCTCTCCTCGCAGCACCGACCACACTCCGATCGCGCTCAGGCAGACCACGACGGCGGAGCCCACCACGGTGACGGCCACGGCTCGCCCCTGACGGGAGCTTGCGCCACCGGCTCAGGTGCGCCGCGGCCTTCTGCGAGCCCGGGTCGTCTCTCGCAACCTCGGCCTCGTCATCCTCGGTCGGAGGAGCGGAACCGGGCCGGGGAGATGATGACGCCGAGACCGATGAGGGACTCTCCCGGCGGTCCGGTGGGCCCTGCCTCCATGGCGCCCTCGGCCTCCTCATCCGTGCGCCCAGGGCGGGTGCCGAGTTCCTCGGGCGCCTGGGGCACCGAGAACCCTGGGGCGGGGCCGGTCACGCATCGAGGCGGAGCCGGCGGGCTGGGCCTCGACACGACGAGGCGCGAAGGTCGTGGCGGCGTCGTCATGCCTCTGGGTGGCGGGCACGGTTCCGGTCGGTCCGTCGGGGTCCACCGTGACAGCCGGCCGCAGCATCGTGGAGTCCTGGTCCCCGTCCCTCCCGGGGCCCTTCCGGACGCCTCCTCCATGACATCGAGCTGGGTGATGGCCAGCTGCAGGTCAGTCTGCACCTGTTGCAATGCCCGAGCCAGGGCGACGGCGCTGGCGTACCGTCCGTGGGGGGACTTGGCCATCGCCGTGACCAGGACCCGCTCGAGCTGCTCGGGTACGTCGCGTCTCCCGATCGGGGATCGCTCGGTGGAGCACTCGGTCGAGCATTGAGAGCTGGTCGTTGCGGTCGGCACCGGAGACATCGACGTGGGGTGAGCGGCCCGCCAGCAGCGTGTAGATGGTTGCGGCCAGGGCGTAGACGTCCGAGGCCGGAGTCAGGCTCTCCTGGTCGAGCTGCTGCTCGGGTGAGGCCCACGGTGGGGACGCCCCACCGAACTCGTCCTGCTCGATACTCAGCCCAATGGGTGCGGCGATCCCGAAGTCACCGAGCACTGGACGTCCGAAGGGGGTGAGCAGGATGTTGGCAGGCTTGATGTCGCGGTGGAGGTAGCCGACTCGGTGAATGGTCTCCACCGCGCCCGCCACCTGGATACCGATCTCCAGGGCACGCGTGAGGGGCAAGGGCTGTGAGGCGGCCAGCTTGCCCAGGTGGGGAGGGGGACAGTATTCCATGATGAGGTAGCTGCGTTCCTCCTCCACCGTCCCGGCCCCGTAGACCGATACGATGGAGGGGTGCGATGACAGCCGGGCCATGAGGTCCGCCTCGGTGGTGAACCGGTGGTGATCGCGCTGGCTGCCTCCTTGCCGCAGGATCTTGACCGCCACGTCACGGCGCGGCACCTGCTGCTCATACAGGAAGACATCGGCGAAGCCCCCGGCGCCCAGGAAGCGCTTGGGCCTGGCTCCGGGTATCGGCGGTCCCTGCGGGGCGGGCATCATGCCTCCCGCTCCACGGTCAGGGTCGTGTCGTCACCGATGTCGATGACGTCGCCGATGCGCAGGAAGAGCTGCTGGTGCTCGGGCACGCGGCGGGGCTCCTCTCCGGCGCGCAGCAGGAAGGTCCCGTTGGTGGAGCCCAGGTCCTCCACGCTCATGTCCCAGCCCTCGACCCGCACGGCGCAGTGAGTCTTCGAGATCGCCTTGCCCGGGCTGGGGACGGCCAGCAGGTGGGGGCTCTGAGCGGCGGTGCTGCTCGTGCCCTGGGGCACTCGGCCGATGATGACGTCGGCGTCCAGGACCGCGGTGGCGCCGGAGGAGACAAGCAGAACGCCCAGGACCGGTCGCTCGACCTGGCCGGTCCTGGAGGTGATGGCGCTGTCGCACTCGCGGCACGAGGAGGCGTGCACCGGGTTGGGAGTGCCCCGCCTCGCAGAAGACGGCCAGCACGCTGGGGCCGGTGCCCGAGGGTTCGTCGAGCCCGGTTTGCCCGCCCAGGGCGTTCCTGGCGGCATGAAGCCCTACAGCCGAGACGGTGCGCCCGTCGTGCTTCCACTGCTCGCCCGAGGGCGCCGAACTGTTCGGGGACGCCGCATCCTCACCGCCGTCCACGACCTGCCCATGAGCCGGGAGCGGCTCAACGGCCTGCGACGAGTGCCGGCCGGAGACGTCCTCACCCTGGGGGGAGGCCCGGTGGCGTCCGAGCCCCGCGGTGAGCCGGGCCAACGGATCCATGTCCTCGGACGGGGCCGAGTGAACGGCCGCCTCGACCCCCCGCATCATCGTGTGCTCACTGAGATGAACGACGCGCTCGTCCTCGGTCTGCTGCTCGGGTGCCTGCGGGTCTGCGGCTTCGGCCGCAGGAACGTCGTCGGGGCCCAGCACCGCGGCCGGCTCCTCAGGGACGGCCAGTTGCGGGGAGCCCGCACCGTCCAGCAGGTCCATGGACTCCGGTCCCAGCGTCCGTCCGGGATCGGGGCAGGCCAGGTGGGTGGCCTCCCCTGGTTCTGCCGCGCAGGTCGCGATGACGACGGCGGTGGGTCGTCCCGCCCGCGACGCCGTCGTCCTGAGCAGGCTGGAGGATCTCCTGGACCGCCGATGGCAGCGGTGCCCTCTGACCCCCTGACCTCGTGAGCGCCGGAAGGAACCGGCGAGGACAGTGGGAGCTGGTGGCCTCCGAAGCCGATGTGCAGCTGTGAGGCCCGCACGATCCCAGAGCGCAGGGGGAGGAACTCCTCGACCCCTTCGGGGCCGGCCGCGTATCCGGTGGCCGGGGCGAGCTCGAGGATGCACTGGTCGACCCCTGCCGTAGCGGGACTCCTCCCACACGACCACCTCTGAGGCGCGGAAGCTGCGCTCGCCGTCGGCAGTGTCCAGGTGGAGGCAGAAGCGCCCCCGGGCAGCCACTCGCAGTTCCTGGCCGTCGATGGCCATCATGAGGAAGTCGGGGAGGGTGAAGACCTCGTTGTCGTGCAGCCGGCTCAGGCTCCGCAGTAGGTCACCGAGGCAGCGGTGCTCACCGAGCTCGGTCCACATCGCCTCCATCGCCTGCGCGCTGCCGTCGAGGGCGAGGACGCCGCCCTCCGCGACGGCGACCAGGATGTCGCCGGGCACCCAGCGTGTCAGCATGTTCATGGACGAGACCTCCTGGAGACGGGGGCGGGGACGGTGGATTCGGAGCCGGTGGCCCTGGGGCAGCGTGATGTCGTCGACCTGCGTGTCCCTGCCAAGGAGGGAAGGCCTCCACGACGTCGACGACGATGACGGTGACGTTGTCTGGTCCGCCGGTGGCCAGGGCCAGGGCCACCAGCTCCCGGGCGGTGTGGCGCGGGTCGGTGACGGACCTGGACACCATCTCGATGAGGGAGTCGGAGACGTGCCCGCTCAGCCCGTCCGAGCAGATGATGAAGCGATCGCCCACGGTGGCCGGCAGAAGGTGCTGGTCGGCCACCACCTGGTCCCTCCGCCGGCCCCCCAGGGCCCGCGTGATGACGTTGCGGTGGCATGAGGACAGTGCCCGGGCCCGGTCCAGGTCACCGGAGTCGATGAGCTCTTGGACCTCGGAGTGGTCGTGGGTGATCTGGGAGAAGGACTGGGCCGACAGGGTGGTAGGTGCGTGAGTCGCCGATGTTGACCACACGCAGGCACGGGAGCGACCCCTGCCGGGAGAGCAGCAGACCCGTGAGCGTCGAGCCGGGGGCACGTTCCCCGGTACCCAGGGCGGCTACGCTGCGTGCGGCACGGGTCAGCCGCCTGCTGAACTCCTGCGACGTGACGATGTCGCGCCCCACGAGATCCGCGAAGGCCCCCACGGCGCGAGCCGATGCGGCAGCGCCCAGGTCGTGTCCCCCCATCCCATCAGCGACGAGGAAGACCGGAGAGTCGGCCAGCAGCGAGTCCTCGTTATTGGTGCGGACCCGGCCGACGTCGGTGGCCGAGCCGTGACGCACGACGAGGCGGACCCCCTGAGGAAGGGAGGCCTCATGAGTCGCCGGATGCGCTGCGGCGGGTCGGTTCATCTCATCATCCCGTCTCAGCGCCCCACCATGAACCGGCGTTGACCGATTCGGATGACGTCGCCGAGACCGGCTCTGACGCGCTGGCCCTCACCGGCACTCGTCAGCGTGCCCTCAGGGGTCTCCACCGAGGTGCCGTTGGTGGAGCCCAGGTCCTCAACGAGCACACCGGTGCCGTCCACGATGACCGCGATATGGGTCTTGGAGATGGAGAATCCCGGATCGTCGACGGCAAGGTGCGGGCGCCCTCCCATGGCCCAACCGCCTGCGGGTCGCGCCCCAGAAGGAGCGTGCCTGTGGCGGTGAGGTCGATCCGCTGCCCGGTGTCCAGCAGGAGCGAGGGCGCGCGCCGGGCAGCGGGCCTGGCAACGGTGCGGTCCAGGGGGTCCTCCCCGCCGTAGGAGACCTGGGGCGTCCAACGATCCTCGGGTCCCGGTACAGACCCTCCGGGGGCCATGGGGGAGTCCGCCTGCTCCAGGTGGATGGGGCACTGCCCAGGCGCCGTTGCCGCCTCCGGCTCCCCGGACCGCCACGGAACCTCAGTGATGAGGCCCTCGGCTCCGGGGACCGGTACGGAGACCTCTGCGCTGCGAGTCTCGTCCGGCGCTCGGCGTGCCTCGACAGAGCCGACGTGAAGGTACTCATCTGTCTCGATGAGGTCCTCGCGATCCTCACGGCGGTGGAGCTGCTCATACCCATGCCCTTCGCCGGTGACGTCGCCGTCGCCCTCATCGCGCAGCGCCAACCACTGGGGGCCGAAGGACTCACCCCCTCGCGCCACTGCGGGCCCGGCGGCTCCGATCCCTGAGGGCTCCTCACCGGAACCGGCGTCCTTGGTGGTGACTACGATGATGTCACTGATCCGGTCGAACCAGGAGCGACCGCTGCGGTCCTCCGAGATCAGGTAGATGATGACGGCGCCAACACCCAGGGTGAGGCTTGAGGCGACCAACAGGGACCACGAGCTTGGCCAGGGCGTTCAGACCAGGCCTTCCCGGCAGGCTCCACCGCAGCCAGGAGATGCCCACGACCCTCATCCCCAGGGGTCTGCCCGCGCCTCCACAGCTCCATGACCTCGAACCGGACGACAGCCGTCGCTCCAAGCAGCGCGAACACGGCCGCCACCCCGATCGTTATCGAGGAGGTCATCTGCGCGGCGATCACGGTGGGAAGCAGGCACATGGTGGTGATGAGGGACACCACCACTGCGTCGACCACCAGTGCCGTGGCGCGCATACCGGTGCTGGCTGCTCGGAGGCCTTGCAGGTGGGCGGGGGAGTCATGGGGTGAGTGCCGAGGCCGGGGGAGGGCGGGGTCCGTCACTCGGTTCCCCAGTGATCCTGTCGTCATCAGTCATCTCCCTTGCGGGGAGGGCAGTGGTTCCGTGGGTGAACCATGCGGCGGTCTGCGCAGACCCGACGGGCTCAGTCGGTGCGGCCACCGGACCGGTGAGCGGCCGGGAGGGCGTCTCAACGAGGTCACCGAGAACCGCGCCACCAGGCGCCGGTACCGCGAGGTGCGGGAGGCCAGAGCCCGACTCAGGGCGTCGGTACTGTTCCAGGCACTGGCCTCCACCGTGTCGGCCATGTCCCTGGCCGCTGAACACCGTGGAGTCCACCAGCTGGGCCAGGCCACCGACGCTGCCCGAGGCCGGGCGCGGGCGGAAGGTCGGCCCCGGGTTCGGTTCGCCGGAGACGAAGGAGTCCAGGTAGAGGGCCTGCTCACTACGGGTGGTCGCGCGCGGGACCCCGGTGCGCAGGTCCGTGGCGTAGTCGATGAGCTCATTCCAGGAGCCGGTGATGCGCTCCGTCCGGCTGGCCGCCCGGCGTCGTCGTCGACGACGCCACGCCTTGGCCGCCACGATGATGACGAAGGGCGCGGCGATGACCGCTAAGACGCCGCCCACCTTGGCCGCCAGGAGCAGCCAGGCCAGCCAGGGGCTGGGGCGGTCGGAGTCGTCGTCGCGGTCCTCGTTGGTCTGCGGCGTCAGATCGGCCGGGTCCTGGGGCGGCACCGGTGGCTGAAGTACCTGGGGACGAGGATTCGGCTTTGGGTCTGGGGAACCTCCGTCTGGGGCTTCTGGTCGCGGGGTGGAGTGGGATCGAAGGCCACCCAGCCCACGGAGGAGAAGCTGACCTCCACCCAGGCGTGGGCATTGGTCCCGGTGATCGCCTGCGTGCCCCCGGAGTAGGTCTCGGGGTAGAACCCCAGGACCACGCGCGCCGGGTAGCCGGCCTGCCTGGCCATGAGCGCCATTGCGACGGCGTACTGCTCGTCGTCGCCGATCATCGGCTTCTTGGGATCCAGGAAGGCGGTCAGGCGGGCCGTCGAGTGGCTCGGCAGGGAGAGCTTGTCGCTGCCGTCGGAGAAGAATCCCTGGCTGGAGAAGGTCTGCGCCATCGTCCGGATCTTCTCGGCCGGGGTGGAGGCGTCGCCGATGAACTCGCTCAGACGGGTCCCGGCCGACTCCGGCACATTGCTCGTCTCCGGCATTGTCAGCGTGGTGAGCGCCTTGTCGCTGAGCTGGGCGTCGGTCCAGGTCGGAGTGTCCATGATCGTGGTCGTGTAGCGGTCCCCTCGAGTCAGGCCCTGCGTGGTGATGGCCGACTCCAGCGGCTCGGAGTAGTACAGGGACTCCTGCAGGCCCGTGGCACGGTCACCGCTGAAGGCGACCGACTGCATCCGACCGCCCCCGGGCATCCAATAGCCCGAGTAGTCCTTGATCGTCACGCTCAGGCTCGTGGTGCTGGCACCACCTGGCAACGGCTCATCGGTGACGGTGGAGCCCACCCTGCCGGAACCCCTCCGCCGAGGCGTCAGTGCCCACCCGCATGACGGTGCCGTCATAGGCGTCCAACGTGGCCAGACGAATCCTCTGCCCCTCCTTGAGGCCCTCCACCGTGAAGAGGGTGGAGTCCTTCTGGTTGTCCACCCAGTAGCGGAAGGAGGTCAGCGGCGAGGCGTAGGCCGACAAATCCAGAGGAGGCCTCACATGATCGCGCAGCACATCACGGTGGCCTCCGGGCTCAATGACGGGGGACAGGAGCGCGGCGACGGCGACGGCGAGCGCCAGCATCCCGGAGACGCCGGCGACAAGACGGGTCCGGGCGCGACGCCGGGACCCGGGCATGCCGACGATTCCGCGTCCCGCCGCGATACGACCCCGCTGCTGCAGGTGAGCCATCCACACCATGGCGACCACCAGGGCAAGACCAGCCGCCGGAAGCGCCAGTGGCGCCCGCTGCGAGCCCCACAGGATCCCGATGAGTCCCAGCGCTGCCACGGGCACCAGGGCCCAGCCCCGACGCCTGCCGGCGCGCAGCGCGATCGTCACCGCCACCAGCGAGCACAGCAGTCCACTGAGATAGGGGACGATCCCCGGACCGACGAAGGACGCCGCCGGAGGCGCGATCGTCAGCAGGTCTTTCCACGAGGTCACCGCGCCGACCACCAGCCCCTGAAGGGTCGTCATGGTCGGCACCCCCCAGCGACCCGTCGTGGAGGGAAGCGCCAGCGGACCTCCCGCCAGCAGGTAGGAGATGATCGCGGCCAGGAGGACCTCCAGGGGGTTCCACCGCCACCGGGCCCCGGCCAGTGCCACGAGCGTGCCGACGACTATGCCCCCGGCGACGGCGACATAGCCGCTGAAGGATCCGAAGACGGCCCCGTGCGTGGCTCCCGCGGCGACCAGCAGCAGCATGACCGCACCCAGACTCGCCCAGTCCAGACGACGAACCGGCGATCCGCTGCCCGACGAGGCAGTGGTCGCTGCGCCCGCACCGGCGCCGGTGGGCAGGGCCTGGGGAGAATCGGGAGGAGTGCGTGACCCGAGAGCAATCATGAACGCGCCTTTCTCATCGCAGGCGCCAGATGCTCCAGGTCTGGCAGCGTCACCACGGGCAGCCCGGCGACCCTCTGCGAGGCCAAGCGCTGACGGCCGTTGATCCTCAGCGCCAGGCAGCGGGTGCTGGCCGGCAGCTCGGCATGAGCGCGGTGGAGGGTGGCCGCCGAGGTCCTGGCACCAGTGACCAGGACGGTGACCGACGCCTGAGGCACGGTGCTGACCGCCTGCCTGGTCAGGCTCACCAGGTCCCCGGGCCTCTCCACTGGATCGAGCGTGGTGAAGGTGTCCAGCACTCGCCCCCCGTGGGCAGGTAGGGACGGCCGGCCTGAGTGACCAGGCTGATCTCCCGGTTGTCCCGCACCGCGGCCAGCAACAGCGAGGCGCTCGCGGACACCGAGGTCTCGAAGTCCTCCGCCTCGTCCCAGACGTGTGGATCAAGGTCGTGGACGACCAGAAGATGGGCCCTGCGGGTCTCCTCGAACTGGCGCACCATGAGGCGTCCGGTGCGGGCAGTGGTCTTCCAGTGGACGTTGCGGCGATCGTCACCGGGGGTGTACTCGCGCAGGGCGTGGAAGGAGACGTCCGAGCTGGACAGGTCCTGGGTGACGGCGCCCTCGATGTCTCGGATGAACCCGATCGCTGTGGAGTCCAGGTTGACGGTGCGCGGATGGATGAACAGATCGACCGGCTCAGTCCAGTTCTGTGAGCGTCGGACCAGGCCGAGGACGTCCCCGCGGATGCTTCGCACCGGCCCCACCGTGATGACTCCCCGATGCCGGGTGGGAACGGTGAAGACCTCCTGGTGCTCAGCGCCGAGGGAGAGACGCGGAATATCGAAGACAGCCAGGCCTTGGCCCACTGGCATCTCCACCGTCGCCGGTCGGGTGGCGCGTCCCGAGGGGTGCGACAGGGTGCAGGGAACCCAGTGCCGGATCGCCGACGACGACCCGGGACGAGACCAGGGAGAGCCGCACCCGATAGGTGGCTCGCCCCAGCGCCTGGAGGGCCGCCAGCACCATGAGGGTGGCCAGGGCCAGGGCGATGAACCAGGCCTCCACCCAGTGCCTGGTGGCGCCCAGGTACCAGGAGATGACGAGGACCAACAGGCAGCCCCGCCCCAACGTGGTCACCATCGCCGCCGCGCCGCTCAGCCACGAGCCGCAGGCGGCCAGCACCGGTCCCACCACGGGAACAGCGCGTAGCCTCACGGCCAGTGCGGACAGGTGTGTGCGCACGGCCCGTCCTGCTCGTCGCAGCGTTGCCAGAGCCTGCCGGAGCGCTCTGAATACGGACGATGCCGATGAGCGGGTTGCGCGCGAGGTCCGCCTCAGTGCGTTCAGCATCTGTCGGGAACGCCTTGAACCGGTCCTCGGCGCGGAGAATCCCAGCGGGGCGGGGGAGGCAGGCGTCCGTCCGCTCTTCGGGTTCCGCGCCTCCTCATCCGGCGAGGAGGCACGGGCGCCGGGGGCGGGGCCCGATGTCGTCGCAGCCATGACGATCTACTTCTGCACGCTGGGGACGGGGACGAACTCCAGGGCCTCGAGATGACCGCCGACGGCGTGGCGCCGGCGAACTCGGCATCGGGGTCCATGACCAGGCGGTGGGCCCACACGACCTGGGCGAGCATCCGCACGTCATCGGGGATGACGTAGGGCCGCCCCTGAGCGGCCGCCCACACCCGCACGGCCCGGGCCATCGCCAGCGCCCCTCGCGTGGAGACCCCGACGCGGGTGCTCTGCGAGTTCCGGGTGGAGGCCGCCAGCGCCGCGATGTACTTCACCACCGAGCGCTCCATGTGGTTCTCGGCGGCGAGGTCGGCCATGGAGGCCACGGCGCTGGAGGCGATGACGGCGCTGAGCGACTTCGAGCGGTCCGGATGGGCACTGCCCTCCAGGACGTCGGCCATCGCCTCCTCATTGGGGTACCCCACGGAGGTCTTCATGAGGAAGCGGTCGAGCTGGGCCTCGGGCAGGCGGTAGGTGCCGGCCTGCTCGATGGGGTTCTGGGTGGCGATGACCATGAAGGGGCGCTCGGTGGTGTGGCGCACGCCGTCGACGGTCACCTGGGACTCCTCCATGACCTCCAGGAGGGCCGACTGGGTCTTGGGGCTGGCCCGGTTGATCTCGTCGGCCAGGACGATGGAGGAGAAGATCGGGCCGGCGTGGAAGTCCCACGTGCCGGTCTTCTGGTCGTAGATCGTCACGCCCGTGATGTCGCTGGGCAGCAGGTCGGGGTGAACTGGATGCGCGAGTGCGTCCCCTGCACCGAGGCCGCCAGGGCCCGGGCCAGGGCGGTCTTGCCGGTGCCGGGGGCGTCCTCGAGCAGGAGGTGGCCCTCGGAGAGCATGGTGGTCAGGGCCAGCTTGATTACGTCCTCCTTGTCGAGCAGCGCCCGCCCCACGTTGTTCACCATCCGGTCGAAGGTGTCGGCGAACCAGGTCGCGTTCTCATTCGTCATCGCCATGTTTCGCCCTCGCTCCTGGTGGGGTGCTGACTGCGGTCAAGGGAGCCGACCCGGTCAGGGGAGTCGGCGGCTGATCGGTCTGGGGACGCGCTCGGTACCGAGGCTCGAGGGGGACGTAAACCGGGTGCTACGAGCATGTGAACCAGGTCCCCCGATCCTCGTTGGACATCAGGATGGTGTTATAACCGCCCTGCCACCTGGGGCGGCCGCTGTAAGCACCTGAGCCGTCGACCGTGAGCGTCGTGCTGACCTCCCGCTGGTTCCAGGTTCCGCTGCAGGTCACGGTCGAGTTCGGGGGCCAGTCAGAGAGAGTCACCTCCTGGTACCGGGCGCTGTGTCCCGCGCACTCTCCGACGTTGCACTTCCCCTGGCCGCTGAGCGAGCCGGCGTAGTTCCTGGCGAAGGAGCGGGTCGTCGCCTCGGCACAGCTCTCCTGGCCCTCGCGCGAGCCCAGCTCGGAGGAGGACTGCACGGCGCGGATGCACACGCGCGTCGTGCTGCCCTCGGCGACGCTCCACTGCTGGGAGCCTGAGGCGCCGGCGTCGTCGGCGGCGGACGGGCCGCTCAGCTGGTAGCGGGTGGATCGCCCGCCGTCGCCCCCTCCGGACCAGGAGCAGGAGACAGTGGTGGTGCCGCCGGCCGAGCAGCTGATGCTCGGTGAGGCGGGCGGGCCGAAGGGGGTGACGCTGCCGGCGCTGACCGCCTCCGAGCAGGAGGTGCTCCCGGTCTTGGAGCCGCAGACACGCACGTAGACGGTTGAGGCGCTGCCGTCGCTCAGGCCATTGCCGCTCAGGTCGCTGATGGACTGCCAGGAGGAGCCGTCGGTGCTCCACTGGGTGGCCAGCTCCCCGGCGCTCCAGCCGTTGCCGGCCGAGGCGCTGGCGGACAGTGAGATCTGGCGGCTGGCACCGGTGGCACTGACGCCCCTGACGCTGGGTGCCGGTGGGCGCCCCACGACCCAGGTCGAGGTGGACTGCCCCGCAGAGGTATGGGTGGATGCCTTGGCGGAGTCGTTAGTGGCCGTCACCGTGAAGGTCACCTGGCTCTGGGAGGCGCTCACCCCTCCAGAGTGGTCGAGCGGTTGTCCGCGCCGGAGACCGTCTTGGAGGCCCCGGTCGAGGAGGTCACGGTGTAGTACTCGATCGGTCTGCCGTTGGTGTCGGACACCGGCCCCCAGGAGACGGTGACGGTGTCCGAGGAGCCGCCGGTGCCGAGATTGGCCGACGCCGCCTGGACCGAGCCGACCGGTCCGGGCCTGCCGTAGGGGGAGACCGCCAGTGAGGCGGAGGACCACTGCTGGCTCTCGCCCTTGGCGTTGACGGCCTTGACCACCGCGGTGTAGGCCGTCCCGTTGCTCAGTCCGGAGAAGGTGGCGCTCGTGCCCGAGACCGTCTGCTGCTGGCCACCCGGGCTGAGGGCGACGACGTATCCGGTGATGGCCGAGCCCTGGTTGGTCGGGGCTGACCAGGACACGCTCACCGAGCCGTCACCGGCGGTGGCCACCGGCTGGGGGACCGTGTCCGGGACGACGTCGATCGAGGTGGTGGCCGTGGCCGAGGCCTCGGAGTCACCGACCTCGTTGTGGGCCACCACGTGGAAGGTGTGGTTCTGTCCGTTGGTGCGGCCCTCCATGAGGCAGCTGGTGACGGTCCCGCAGTCCCGGGAGTCGCCCTGCGTCTCGTCATAGACGGTGAAACCGCTGATCGGCGCGCCGTTCGCCGCCCCTGCGGTCCACGAGACCATGGCCGTTGAGGCGCTGCTGGAGGAGGCCGCCACCGAGGTCGGTGGACTCGGCCGGTTGCGCACCGTCACCTGGAGCGTGCCCTCGACCTCGCGTCCGGCCTCACCGGTCTTGTCCCCGACCCGGTAGGTGATGACTCCTGTTCGGGCGCCGGCTGCGGGCGTGATCGTCAGGGTGGAGCCGGAGCCCGTGACCGTGATCCCCTCAGGGGCCGTGGGGGTCCCCACGAGGCGGATGGGGGAGTCGGGGAAGGGGTTGACGGCGTAGGAGGAGATGTTCACGGCGGTGGACTGACTGGCGTCCGCGCTCACCGATGCCGGTGAGAGCATGATGAGAGGCCGGGAGGAGGAGACGATGCTCACCGGCACCGAACCCGATCCCTGCGCCCCGGTACCGTCCTTGACATCGATGGTGAGCGAACCCAGGGAGCCCTTCGAGGCTCCTGAGGGTGCGGTCACCGACAGGGTCCTGCCGCTGAGCGAGGCCTCGATACCGGCAGGGATCTCCCGCACCGAGTAGGACAGATCGGCCGGCTTCTCTCCGTCGGGATCCGTGGCCCACTGAGACACGTCGACCGTCGCGGTCTCACCGGGGACCACCTCGATGGCGGTAGGGGCAATGACGGGCGGGCGGTTGTCCCCGGGGGTCACCGTGATGGGAAGCGTCAACCAGGCGGTCTTGCCACTGGAGTCGTTGAGATCCTTGCCGTCGGTCACCTCCACGGTGACCGACGAGGGGCCCGAGTAGTCGGGGCGCGAGGCGAAGGTCAGCGTGGTGGAGTCCTTGACCAGGCTGGAGCCGTTCCAGCCGGCGGCGGCCGTGACCTTGTTGCCGTCGGTCAGCTGCACGCTGCGGCCCTCACGAGTGAGCACGTAGTCGCGCAGCGCGATGGTCAGGGTCTGTCCGGAGCGCACGGTCAGGGGCATCTTGCCGGCGTCGACCTCGGGCCCGGTGACCACCGATCCGGGGACCTCGACCAGGGCGGAGGAAGTCAGGCCACTGGGATCGGTGACGGTGTAGAGCACGAAGCGGGGCTCCTCGCCCACCGTGATCGTCAGCGCCCCGTCCTGCCCGACGCTCACGCCCTCGTCCTGGGAGGTGACGGTGGCGGCACTGATGTCGCCGTCCGGGTCCTCGTCGTTGTCCAGGACCGGGACCTTGACGCTCCGGTTGGACCGTGCCTGCTCCCTGCTGATGCGGTCGTCGCGGGCGATGGGGGCCTGGAGCGGAGCCGAGGCGGAGACCACCAGCGTCACCATGCCGACGACGGGCTCGGAGCGGCCGTCCGTGACGCCGTACTGGACGGTGTAGCTCCCCTCAGTGCTGGGGGTCGTGAGTCTGACCCGTGGGCCGTCGGCCGACGGGGATACCCCCGAGTCCTGGCCGGAGACGAGGGAGGACTCCAGGGACAGCGTGTCCCCGTCCGGGTCGACGTCGTTGGCCAGTACCGGGACGGACAGGTCAACGCCGGGCCTCGCGGTGACGACATCGGCCACGGCGACGGGCTTCTGGTTCGTCACCCCGGCGGGCGCCACACCGACCCGGACCACGGCCGAGGCCGTCTTGCCGAGACGGTCCTGGACCGTGTAGCTGAAGATGTCCGTGCCTGAGGCCTTCGGGGCGGCCGTGTAGGTCAGGGACGCCCCCTCCAGCTCCACCCCGCCCAGACGCGGCGAGGACATCAGCCCGCTGAGGCTGACCGAGTCGCCCTCGGAATCCAGCCCCTCCATGGGGATCGGGATCGTCACCTTCTCCCCGGCCACGGCCCAGCCGGTGACGTCCTTGGGGTGCGGGGCCGTGTTGCGCTCGTCGTCACGGGCCACGACGGTCAGGTTGACGCTGGCCGAGGCGAGGTTGCCCTCCGAGTCGCGCACGCTGTAGATGATCCGTCCGTTGCCGGGCTGCTCCCCGGCGCGGAAGCGGACGACGTCGTCGGAGACGAAGGGCTCGCCCATGGCCGGGTCGATCTCGTGCTGGAGATCGGGCTGGACGCTCATATCCAGACCCGCGGGGGAGCGGTCGTTGTCCAGGACGCTGATGGCGCCCACGTCCCCGGCTCGCACGACGAGCGTGTCGTCGGTGAGCTCGGGAGGCGTGGTGCTGGGGGCGGCCGGGACCGGGATGACCTGGAGCGTGCCCTCGGTCGTCCCGGCCGCATTGGCCAGCGTGTAGGTGACCGTGGTGGTCTCGGTCAGCCCGTTGGGAGCCGTGATGCGCAGGAGGTGGTGCTCCAGGAGCGCCACCACCAGGGGACTGTTCTCGGGGTGCGCACGGACTGCACGGAGAGCACCCCGCCCTGCGGGTCGGAGTCGTTGTCCAGGACCGCTGACAGCGCCTGTCCTCCCGCCGGCAGCGTAATGACGTCGTCCTGCGCCACGGGCAGCGCGGCCTGGTCGACCTCGATGGCATCGACCCGGATCACGCCCTCGGTGGCGGAGGGACCGTCACTGACCGTGTAGGTCAGGTAGAAGGTGCCCGCTTTGGAGGGGTTGAGCGTGACGACCCCGGTGCCGACGTCGGCGGTGGCGCTCAGCCCCTCGGGTGCCTCCCCCACGGAGGTCAGGCGCAGGGTGTCACCGTTGGCGTCGACGTCGTTGGCCAGCGGCGAGACCTGACCGGACTGGCCCACCGGGACGACGACGTGGTCCGCGTTGGCCACCGGGGGAAGGTTCTCGTTGCCGTGCACCTTGACCGTCAGGCGGCCCTCGGTGTCCTCGGTGCCGTCGGAGTAGGTGACGGTCAGGTCCGTGCTGCCCGTCGTCTGCCCCATGTCCTTGACCGTGATGGTGCCGTCGGCCCGGTACGTGACGTCGAAGCCGGAGGGGAAGGATACGCTCTTGAGGTAGACGGGGTCGCCGTCGGGGTCGAGCCAGTCGTCGGAGATGTTGAGAGTCGTGCTCGCTCCGGAGGCGAGGTCGAGCGAGGAGAGACGTTTCTGCTCGGGGCCGGCGTTGACGGAGAAGGGGTGGACGTTGAGGGTGACGTTGGCACTGGCCTGGGCCTGGCCGTCATCGAGCGTGTAGGCGAAGGACGATGAACCCGTGGCGCTGTCGTCCACCTTCACCTGCAGGGCGGCACCTGAGCGCACCTGGCCCACCTGTCCGAAGGACGGCTGCGAGGTCGCGGTGGCCACCAGGACGTCGCCGTCGGGATCGGTGTCGTTGGCGATGACCGGCAGGTAGGAGGTCCGTCCGGGTCGCACGCCGAAGGAGTCGTCCTGGGCCTGGGGCGGGGTGTTCTCCTTGGATCGCTCCTGAGTGGCCTCGTCCCGGGTCTCGGTGGACTCCTCGTCGGAGTACTCCTCGCTCTTCGTCTGGGAGTTGATCTGCTCCCAGTTGTTGACCTGGACCATGTTCTTGTCCGGCAGCCACACGCCGCCGGTGGGGATGTCATTGAGGACGATGACGTCGCGGTTGGTGCGGAAGACGGCCTTCGAGACGTTGTTGAGCGTGGGGACGGGAATGTCGACGTCGTTGCCGGTGCCTGCACAGTCCCGCAGGAAGGAGCCCTTGACCCCCCAGGCCGCGTAGGCGCAGCCCTGAGCGCTGCGCGGGCCGGGAGGGCTGCCGCCGGTGACACCGGGGAGACCGAGGAGACCTTCCCGGACAGGCTCACGCGAAGCAGCCCGGAGGTCGAGGAGACCAGGACCTCGTTGGCCTGGGGGCCGGGAACCTGGAGCTGGAGATCGTCCCCGGACAGGGAAACCGTCTGACCTCCCGGGAGCACGAGGGTGCCGCTGCGGCGGTCGAGGACCACGCTCTTGTCTCCCACCGCACTGACCCTGCAGGTCGGCGTCATCCGCCAGCTTCGGCAGCGAGGTGGTCGAGATGTCGTCGACGGAGCCGCGGGGCGTGACCGTCTTGATGGCGCCGGTCCTGATCGATGCGACATGAGCCGATCCGTCGGTGCCCATGGACAGAACGGCGCCGGGCATGTCGGAGATGGTAGGGAGGAGTCGCCGACTGGCTGAAGGTGGGGGCCTGCGAGACGCCGGCGACCCAGACCCCTGCCCGTGGCCGGATCGGCCACCCCGATGCGGTCCCCGCCCAGCTCCATGGTGGATGAGCCGCTCGAGGTGTTCGGCGGCATGAGGCTCGTGCGGGCCACGTCGATCTGCGTGTAGGTGTCCGAGGAGGCGTCGGACATGAAGACCTGGGAACCGGACTGGTCGACGTCGAAGCTCGTCGAGGAGGTGCGCAGGCCCCCGTCGAGCGTCTGCGAGGGGTAGTTGAGGTGGGCGACCATCCTCATCTTCCCGTTGGTCACCCACACCCCGCCGTCATGAAGATCGACATCATGAGTGACCATCCCCGGGTGCAGGACGATGGCGACCAGAGCCGCAGCGGTCAGTACCGCGATGACGCCGACGTAGACGCGGCGCCTGGAGAACCGTTTCACAGTGCTGCGCTCCAGCAGAATTTAGGGATGTGCCAGGGGGGATGGCACTCTTAGAACGACTAAGATTTTAACTTCCTTGTTGGACGGCAACAAACGTTCCGAATGTGGGGATACACAGCGGGGGAGTGGATTTTTCGTTGGGATCAAGGAGAAGGGAGGGATGCATCCGCAGTGCCGCCCGGGTGGTTGTTATGAACTTGTGATTCGACTGCTGAGGTTGCGTGTTGAATCAGTGCGGGCGCCTCTTGCTGGGGTGCGGATACTGCCGCCCTCTGGTGGAGACGGCCTGTGGTGGGGTGCCTCTACGCGGTGCGTCAAGCGGCTGCTGGTCGCTGTGCCGATGGTGGTGGGGTGTGAGGCTGGCGCCAATCCTCGCCTTGCCCGCTCGCTTCAAGTCGGTTGGGCTGGGCAGGATCTGGGTGAACGCATGGCCCCGGAGTCGGCCCTCGGTCCGGTTGACCCAGTGGGCCAGGTACGGGTCGACACCAGTCGGCATGCTCAGCGCTGTGACGTCCTCGTCCGAGGTGCTGATGGCGCGCTGGGTCTGAGGCATGATGCTGGCGGCCTGGGTGATGACGGCGGCGTCTTTTACCGGTCTTGGCGGTGTGCGATGTCGGGTCGGTGATGCGTCTTGTAGACAGTCCTCGTCGTTTGGTAGGGCCCTACCGAGGGGCTTGCGGCCCTCTCTGCTCAAGATCGTGGCCCAGTGCTCACTCCTTGCCGGCGCCCAGTACCGATGAAGACCTCGGTGTCCTTGATGCCCATCTCTCCTGCCGCCTCTCGCTGTATGGGTGAAGGTCGGCCGGTGGTCGACCGGTCGGGCATCCACGTACGGGTAAGACCTCAGCCGCTTTCCGGTAGGCCGCTCCGCTCATCTGCGGCTGTCGGCACCCGGGTGTCGTGGGTGACTCTTGCCCCCGGGCCGTCTACGGGCAAGGGTGCGACAACCGCACCCACGGCAGCCGGCCCAGCTCTTGGACGCCACCTCGCAGAGCAGTCGGCAGTCCTTAATAGATCGACCTATCGCATATTGTCGATGCATGGGTTATTGTGCTGGTGTCAGCTCGCGTCGCCGTGCTGGGAGCGGGTGTCGGCCGCTTGGGGCGGCTGGCGGTCGGTATCGGAGGAATCGAGAGGTAAGGGGGCGTGATGGTGCAGCGTCTGAGTCGTGCTGTCGGTGGTCGGGCGACAGGAGGGGCGATCGCCTGTGCACTGCTCGCAGTGGGGTGTTTGGCACTCGGGGGAGTGTTCGTTCGGCTCAGTGAGGTCGGACCGATCGCCACTGGCGGCTTCCGGTCTCTGATCGCCGCCCCCATGCTGCTCCTGCTCGATGCTGGGATTGGACTGCGGAGCGGACTCCGAGTGCGGGAACGCATGCCCCTTCGTGACCATGTCACCATCGCCCTGGGTGGAGCTCTCCTGGCGATCGACCTGTGCCTGTGGAACGTGTCGTTCTTCTACACCACGCTGGCCGAGTCCAACCTCCTGGCCAATCTTGTCCCTTTCGCTGCGGCGATCTTTGGGTGGGTGCTCTTCAGGGATGTTCCTGACGTCAGACTCGTTTCTCCGGCGATCCTGGCGATCGGGGGACTGCTGCTTCTGACTCCGGTCGGTGTTCATACGGAGCCAGGGCACCTGTTCGGAAACGCGATGGCCTTGGCCACGGCATTCTTCTACACGGGATTTCTTGTTGTCGCCCAGGGGCTGAGAAAGAGGTATCCCGCGCCACGTATCATGGCACTACTCAGCTTGTGGTGCGCAGCAGTGTGTCTTGCGGTGGCAATGCTGCGCGGGGAGAACCTGCTTCCACGTTCCGCAGAGGGCTGGCTGCTACTCGTTGTCCTGGCGTTCACCTCCCAGATACTCGGGCAGACCCTCATGGCGCATGCCATGCACTTCATGTCACTGCAGCTCGGGTCGCTGTTCACCCTGCTCCAGCCCGTGGCGGCAGCCGTCTACGCCTATATCCTCTTCTCCGAGACCTTGTCGCTCTCTCAGTTCCTCGGTGGGGTAGTCCTCATCGTCAGCATCTACTGGGCCAAGCTCGTCCTCGGTACGTGATGCGTCTCGGCGTCAGAACGCCGGTGTTCAGGACGAGTGATATGCTCGCCCGAACCTCGAGCCACGGCAGAGAGAGGGGGCGGGAGGAGCGATGTCGGAGGATGCGCAGAGTCATTCGGAAGGATATTCGGATTCTGTGGACCTGGCTGTGATGGTCGACGCCCTCAAGGTTCTCGCTCATCCGGTGCGCCTTCGGATTCTTCAGTGGCTCCGAGATCCTCGGGCGGAGTTCCCTATTGAGCAGGGGATTGCGGACCCCGATGAGTACGGGGTCTGCATCAAGCAGATCACCGACAAGGTGGGGCTTGCTCAGTCGACTGTGTCGGCCTTCATGCGAGCCTTGGAGCGTGAGGGTCTGGTGACCTCCACGCGTATCGGGAAATGGACCCACTACAAACGTGACGAGAAGCGCATCGCCGAGATCTGCTCGCAGGTCGCCACGTTGCTGTAGCTCATCTCCCTCACGTTATTCGCCAGTGAGGACCGTCATCAAGGGGGTTGTCATGCCGAGGACGCGTGCTGATCTGCTCGCCTCATACCGCAGCTACCTGGCTCTGCAGCGGGACCTGTCCCAGCACACGGTGCGCGCCTATCTGGTCGACATCAGTGACCTGCTGAGCTTCCTCGGTGTCGGTGAGGGTGACGCCGAGCCCGTTGACGCCGCCCTGGCCACCCTTGACCTGGCGGATCTGCGGGACTGGCTCGCCGCGATGGCCGCGAGCGGTCACTCACGCGCCACCCTGGCCCGCCGCTCGGCCTCGGTGAGGACCTTCTCCTCCTGGGCCTTCGAGGCGGGACTGCTCACCTCCGACGTCGCCGCGCGTCTGCGCGCGCCCCGCGTCGACAACCGCCTGCCCGGGCGTGCTGACGACCCAGCAGGCCTCGCAGCTGCTCAAGACCGCCTCGGACCTCGCCTCTGACGGGCACGTCCTGGCCGTGCGTGACCTGGCCATCATCGAGACGCTCTACGCGACCGGAGTGCGGGTCTCCGAGCTCGTCGGCCTGGATGTCGCCGACCTCGACCACTCCCAACGGACCCTGCGAGTCCTGGGGAAGGGCCGTAAGGAACGGACCGTCCCCTACGGGCTGCCCGCCGCCAAGGCACTGGAGGCATGGCTGCATCGGCGCGGTGAGATCTGCGCCGACGATGCGGGAGGCGCCCTCTTCCTCGGGGCGCGGGGGCGACGCATCGATCCCCGGGCGGTGCGCGACGTCGTCCACCGCCTGTGCGCGGCCGCCCAAGTGCCCGATCTGGGCCCGCACGGACTGCGGCACAGCACCGCCACCCACGTCCTGGGCGGGGGAGCGGACCTGCGCAGCGTCCAAGAGCTCCTCGGCCACTCCTCCCTGGCCACCACCCAGCGCTACACCCACGTCTCGGCTGAGCGCCTGCGCAGCGTCTACGAGCAGGCCTTCCCCCGCGCCTGAGCGGAGCCCGCCGGTGGCCGTGTTCTCAGTGAAGGGGCTTGAGACGGATGACGGCAGGCTGCAGCAGGCGCAGCGGGTTGATGTACGTCTTGGGGCCGGTGCGCGCCCCCCAGTGCAGGGCGCAGACCCCGTCCGAGCGGTGCCCCGCCAGCAGGGTGCCGATGATCTGCCCTGCAGCCACCGTGTCACCGGCGCTGACGGCCGGTTCGACCGGCTCATAGGTGGTGCGGATCCCGTCGGCGTGGTCGATGGATACTACGGGGCGCCCGGCCACCATGCCGGCGAAGGCGACCGTCCCCGCGGCGGCGCTGCGGATCTGCGTGCCCTCAGCGGCCGCAAGATCCACTCCCCGGTGTCCGCGTCCCCACACGACGGCGGGCGGGTCGAAGTCCTCCACCACGGTGGCCGGCGCGCCGGTCGGCCACTGATAGTGGCCCCGCGGGCGCCGGGGACCCGCAGACCGGTCCGTCGGCGCCAGGCTTGCCGTCCCCGTGCCATTGATGAGCGGGGAGGAGGGGCTCAGGCGTGTCACGAGCGAGGTTGACGAGCTCAACCAGTGGGCGGCCCCGGTCGGCCCAGACGCGCTGCCCGCCCGCTCGAGAGGCAACGGGCCCTGCGCCCACGGAGCCCGAACCGTGGTCACGGCAGTGCTAGTGGTTGGGCCGGGGAGAGTGCTCATGCCCTGAGCCGGTGGAGCACCGGGCAGCGCGGCCAGTGAGCCGCAGGCGATCAGGGCCGTTGCCAGCGCCGTAAGGCGGCGGGACGAGTGGTGGGCAGGAGAGGACGGCGTGCGAGGATCTCGGAGGTGGCGGCTTTTCGAGGCTGCTGTGGCTGCATGCCCTCAGAGTGCGCGCCGAGCGGCCCTCGGCGCCGGGGGGCGTCGTCGGCCCTGTGGAAAGCCCCGTGAGGAAGGCTGCCTGTGGTGACCGGGATGACTCTGAATACCGCTGATTCGGCCTCGGCTGCTGGTCCAGTCCTGTGGTAGCCCTCACCTCCGCAGCATTCTGCGGATCGCTCCGGCGTCAGTGGGAAACGGGCCCGGAATGCTGACTTCGCGTGCCTGCACCCGAGCATCTCGGGACGTCCCTCCGGGCGACACGGTCGCGGTCCCGGTCATCACGGTTCGCCACGGTGAACGGGTGGCCGTGCGTCGCAGGCACCAGGCCCCATCCGCGCCGGCTCCCAGCCGGTCACCGGCTCCGGTGCGCGTTCGCAAGCGTGCGGAACCACGGGGAAGAACCCAGAAGAAGAACCCTGGGACGCGTCCGGGCGCAGCTCGGCCGTCCCCGAATGATCGTGCGTCGAGCAACCTCTCGGCACACACGGAAGGACCGTCATGGCCGTCGTTACCATGCGCCAGCTCCTTGACAGCGGTGTCCACTTCGGGCACCAGACTCGTCGCTGGAACCCCAAGATGAAGCGCTTCATCCTCACCGAGCGCAACGGCATCTACATCATCGACCTCCAGCAGTCCATTGAGGGCATCAACACCGCCTACGACTTCGTCAAGGAGATCGTCGCTCGCGGCGGCAACATCCTGTTCGTCGGAACCAAGAAGCAGGCCCAGGCCGCCGTGGCCGAGCAGGCCCAGCGTGTCGGCATGCCCTACGTCAACCAGCGCTGGCTGGGCGGCATGCTCACCAACTTCTCCACCGTGCGCGCCCGCCTGGACCGCATGAAGGAGCTCGAGCAGATCGACTTCGACGACGTGGCCGGCTCCGGCCGCACCAAGAAGGAGCTGCTCGCGATGCGCCGCGAGAAGGACAAGCTCCAGCGCACCCTGGGCGGTATCCGCGACATGAGCAAGCTCCCCGCGGCCGTGTGGGTTGTGGACACCAAGAAGGAGCACCTGGCCATCTCCGAGGCCCAGAAGCTCGGATCCCGGTCATCGCCATCCTGGACACCAACTGCGACCCGGACGAGGCCACCTACGGCATCCCCGGCAACGACGACGCCATCCGCGCCGTCACCCTGCTGACCCGCGTCGTCGCCGACGCCACCGCCGAGGGCCTGCTGGCCCGCTCCGGCGGCCGCGCCCGCACCGGTGAGGAGGCCGAGGTCGCCCCTGCCGACGCCGAGCCGCTGCCCGAGTGGGAGGCCCAGCTCCTCGCCGGAGCCGAGGCCGAGGCCCCTGCCGCTGAGGCTGCTGAGACCGCCGAGGCCCCCGCCGCCGAGCAGGCCTGAGCTCGGGCTCACCACTCAGCTCCTCGCTCACAGCGCGGCGTCCCACGCGCTGTGAGCACCTCTCACTCGTCCTTTTTTTCACACGTCTATTAGTCACTGACTGACCAGGAGACATTCATGGCGAACTACACCACCGCTGACATCAAGGCGCTGCGCGAGAAGACCGGCGCGGGCATGCTCGACGTCAAGAAGGCCCTCGACGAGGGCCAACGGCGACGCCGAGAAGGCCATCGAGATCATTCGCGTCAAGGGCCTCAAGGGCATTGCCAAGCGCGAGGGCCGCGCTGCCTCCGCCGGCCTCATCGCCGCCAAGGTCGTCGACTCCGGCAACGGCCAGGTCGGCGTCCTCGTCGAGATCAACGCCGAGACCGACTTCGTGGCCAAGAACCAGAAGTTCCTCGACTACGCCGAGCAGGTCCTCACCGCCGCCCTGGACTCCGGCGCCACCGACGCCGAGGCCCTGGCCGAGGTTGAGGTCGACGGCTCCACCGTCAAGGAGCTCACCGACGGCATGCAGGCCGTCATCGGCGAGAAGATCGTCGTGCGCCGTGTCGGCCGCCTCGAGGCCGACAAGATCGAGCTCTACCTGCACCGCACCAACCCCCGACCTGCCCGCCCAGGTCGGCGTCCTGGTGGGCACCGACGCCAAGGCCGCCGAGGTGGCTCACGACGTCGCCATGCACATCGCCGCCTACTCCCCCGGCCTACGCCACCCGCGAGGACGTCCCGGCCGAGGTCGTGGACAAGGAGCGCGCCATCGCTGAGGAGACCACCCGCGCCGAGGGCAAGCCCGAGAAGGCCATCCCCAAGATCGTCGAGGGTCGTCTCAACGGCTTCTTCAAGGAGAACGTCCTGGTCGACCAGGCCTTCGCCAAGGACCCCAAGACCACGGTCGGCAAGGTCGTCGAGGCCACCGGTGGCGAGCTGACCGGCTTCGTGCGCTTCCGCGTCGGCGCCTGATCCGCTCACTGATCGGGGCGGGGGCGCGAGCATCATGCTCGCGCCCCCGCCCCGTTTCTCTCCCCACTCATCGACATCCCTCACCGTCTGCTCCCCGGGGTGCCCTCCTCGAGCACGTCTCATGCGTGGCCCTGGCCCCATGGCACGGTCCCATGGTGTGTCTGACCGCCGGGGTTGACGCTCATCGTGGCCCGGTGCCCGCCCGGACGGGGTAGGCTGTGCCAAGCCTGCCCACCGAACCCAGGAGACATAGCGCAATGAGTCAGGAACCGGCTCGTGACGACCGCGTCGCCCACGGCACGCACCCCAGACGTGTTCTACTCAAGCTCTCCGGTGAGGTCTTCGGTGGCGGAGCCATAGGCCTGGACCCCGACGTCGTCTCCGACGCCGCCCGCCAGATCGCCGAGGCCGTACGCGCCGGAGTCCAGGTCTCCGTCGTCGTCGGAGGCGGGAACTTCTTCCGCGGCGCCGAGCTCTCCTCGCGCGGCATGGACCGCGCCCGCGCCGACTACATGGGCATGCTGGGAACCGTCATGAACGCCCCTGGCCCTGCAGGACTTCATTGAGAAGGCGGGGGTGCCCGCCCGTGTCCAGACCGCCATCGCCATGGGACAGGTCGCCGAGTCCTACATCCCCCTGCGCGCCATCCGCCACATGGAGAAGAACCGCGTCGTCGTCTTCGGCGCCGGTGCCGGCCTGCCCTACTTCTCCACGGACACCGTCTCTGCCCAACGCGCCCTGGAGACCCACTGCGACGAGCTGCTCGTGGGCAAGAACGGGGTCGACGGCGTCTACACCGCCGACCCCCGCAAGAACCCCGATGCCCGGCGCCTGGACCAGCTCACCTACGAGCGCGCCCTGGCCGACGGCCTCCAGGTGGTCGACGCCTCCGCCTTCGCCCTGTGCCGCGACAACGGCCTGACCATGCGCGTCTTCGGCATGGGGAGCCCGGCAACATCACCCGTGCCCTGCTGGGTGAGAGAATCAGGGACACTCGTCAGCTGCGACTGACCCGGCTGCGAGCTCAGACGGGCCGCCGAGGGCCCCTTCGAGCTCCGTGACCGCATGCAGCGCAGACGGCCGGCACACCCTCCCAACCCGCAGCCATCCCCGCGATGGCCGATCACTATCTGACGAACCCACGACCGCCCAGTAAAGGAAGCACCATGATCGACGACGTCATGCTCGAGGCCGAGGACAAGATGGACAAGGCCCTCCAGGCCGCCAAGAGCGAGCTGGCCACCATCCGCACCGGCCGCGCCAACCCCTCGATGTTCAACGGGATCGTCGTGGACTACTACGGCGCCCCCACCCCGCTCCAGCAGCTGGCCTCCCTGACGATCCCCGAGGCCCGCACCGTCCTGGTCAGCCCCTTCGACCGCTCCGCCATGAAGGACATCGTCACCGCCATCCGCGAGTCCGACCTCGGCGTCAACCCCACCGATGACGGCACCGTCATCCGCGTCACCCTGCCGGCACTGACGGAGGAGCGCCGTAAGGACTACGTCAAGCTCGCCCTGCTCCCGCGCCGAGGACTCCCGCGTCCAGGTGCGCGGTATCCGCGGCAAGGCCAAGAAGGAGCTCGAGGCCATCAAGAAGGACGGTGAGGCCGGCGAGGACGACGTCAAGCGCGCCGAGCACGAGCTCGACGGCCTCACCAAGCGCTTCGTCGAGCAGATCGACGCCGCCCTGAGCGCCAAGGAGGCCGAGCTGCTCGAGGTCTGAGCCGCCTTCTCCCGGGAGCGGCCGCGCCGTCGCCCGGCCTCCCGCCCTGTTCCGTCAACCCCTGTGAGCCCCGTGTCGCCTCTGCTGAACCCGCGCCCCACGCGCAACCACGACCCCCTGCCCGCCACCGGGCGGGCGGGTCGCAACCTGCCCGCCGCCATCGGGGTGGCGGTCGTGCTCATCGCCGTGGTCCTGGGGTCCCTGGCCTTCTACAAGGTCATCTTCGTGGGCGTCGTCGTTCTGGCCGTCTGCGGTGCACTGTGGGAGCTGGCGGCTGCCTTCGCCCGCAAGCGCATCCGCCTGCCCCTGGCGCCGCTGTGGCTGGGGACCCTGGGAATCTCCGTGTGCGCCTGGGAGGTGGGAGCGGAGGCGGCCTTCGGGGCCTACGTCGCCACCGTCGGCGCCTGCGTCCTGTGGAGCTTCATGGACCAGGCCGAGGCGGAGGTCGGCACCGTCCTGGAGCAGGCCGGCCACGACATCCCCCGCACGGAGGCCCATGACGAGGTCCGCCGCTCGCGCTCCAGTGCTGCGGCCGCCTCGGTCTTCGCCGCCACCTACCTGCCCTTCCTGGCCGGCTTCGCGGTCCTGCTCCTGGTGCAGGAGCACGGAGTGGGAAAAAGTCATGATGCTCATCGCCCTGGCGGCCGCCAACGACACCGGCGGGTGGATGGCCGGCATCACCTTCGGCCGTCACCCCCTGGCGCCCTCGGTCTCACCCAAGAAGTCCTGGGAGGGGCTCATGGGCTCCCTCATCGCAGCCGTCGCCACCGGTGCCGGCTGCGTCTGGGCCATCGGCGGCCCCTGGTGGACCGGGCCGCACTGGGCGCCTGCACCGTGATCGTCTCCACCCTGGGAGACCTGGGGAGTCCCTGCTCAAGCGGGACCTGGGACTCAAGGACATGGGCACGCTCCTGCCCGGGCACGGCGGAATCATGGACCGGCTCGACTCGATCCTCGTGGCCGCTCCCACTTGTCTACGCCTTCACCCTCCTGGTGAAATAGGGACGCATGCCGCACCCACCCTATCGACCAGCCCGGCCCTCCCCAGCCCCGGGACACGAGGAGCACGAGCGTGAGTCCATCGCGAGCACAGCAGCGCCCCCGGCGCCTGCAGCCCGTCAGCATCACCGGACGGCCGCATGACGGCCGGGTCCAGGTCATGCCCACCGACCAGCCCCGGAGGGTCGCCACCAGCCCCGACGCCAAACCGCGCCTGTCCTTCGCGGTGCCCGCCGCGCGCGGCAAGGCCCCCCGCCACCTGGCCGACCTCGACCTGGCCGGGCGCAAGGCCGCCTGCAAGGACTCGGGCCTGCCCTCCTTCCGGGCCGACCAGCTCTCACGCCACTACTTCACGCACTTCACCCGCGACAGTGCGGACATGACCGACCTGCCCGCCGCCCAGCGCGAGCAGCTGTGCGCCGAGCTGCTGCCCGAGCTCATCACCCCGGTACGCGCCCTGCGCGCCGACGGCAGGGCGCACCATCAAGCACCTGTGGGAGCTGCACGACGGCGTGCGCGTCGAGAGCGTCCTCATGCGCTACAAGGAGCGCACCACCCTGTGCGTCTCCTCCCAGGCCGGCTGCGGCATGGCCTGCCCCTTCTGCGCCACCGGTCAGATGGGCCTGACCCGCAACCTGTCCACCGGGAGATCGTGGAGCAGGTGCGCCACGCCGCCCAGGCCTCGGCCGCCGGGGAGCTGACCGGGGACCGGCCCGCCTGTCCAACGTGGTCTTCATGGGCATGGGCGAGCCGATGGTCAACTACAAGAACGTCGTCGGCGCCCTCCACCGGCTCATCGACCCGGCCCCGGAGGGCTTCGGCCTGTCGGCGCGCGGCATCACCGTCTCCACCGTGGGACTCGTCCCCTCATCCGCCGACTCGCCGGCGAGGGCTGCCGGTGACCCTGGCCGTCTCCCCTGCACGCCCCCGACGACGAGCTGCGCGACGAGCTCATCCCCGTCAACTCCAAGTGGAAGGTCGGCGAGCTGCTCGACGCCGCCCACGACTACTTCCTGGCCACCGGCCGGCGCGTGTCCATCGAGTACGCGCTCATCAGGACATGAACGACCACGCCTGGCGTGCCCAGCTGCTCGCCGACGAGCTCAACCGCAGGGACACCGGATGGGCCCATGTCAACCCCATCCCGCTCAACCCCACCCGGGCTCCATCTGGACCTGCTCGGAGGTTGCGGTTCAGGATATGTTCGTCGACACGCTCCGGCGTGCCGGAATTACCACGACAGTGCGAGACACTCGAGGCAGCGACATCGACGGTGCCTGCGGTCAGCTCGCGACCGAGGTACTCAACCAGGAGAGGGTCAAGACGACGCAGGCGACATGTTCCCCCAAGTCAGCGCTCCTGCGACCGGGCTACCGCCCCGAGCAGGTGGGACCGCTACTTCGAGACGGCTCACGGGATCTCACGACGCCGGTGAGCTCGACGAGATGGACTCCGAGGGCGTGCGCACCGTCGCCTTCGACGTCGTCCTGCGCGGCTACCAGCCCCAAGCCGTGGACGCCGCCCTCGACCGGCTCGAGGCCGCCTTCCTCCAGCGCCGGCGCGCTGCCTTCGTGGCCAAGAACGGCCGCCAGGCCTGGATGGACCAGGTCACCCAGCTCGCCACCACCCTCTACCCGCGTCTGCTGCGCCCGGCCGGCGAGCGCTTCGCCCCGGCCTCCGGGCAGGGGTACGACAAGACCGACGTCGATGCCCTCATGGACCGTATCGCCGGCTACTTCGACTCCGACACCACCCTGACCTCCAGCGAGGTGCGCGGAGCGGTCTTCCGTCGAGCCCGGGGAACAAGGCCTACGGGGAGCCCAGCGTCGACCGTTACCTGGCGCGCGTCGTCGAGGTCCTCCTGTCCGTCGAGTGAGTCACGCCTGTCGAGCCCGTCCTGAGGAAACCCGCCACCCCATGACCAGCCACGCACCAGCGCCCTCCCACAACCCACAGCGACTGGTCCTCCTGGGATCCACCGGGTCGATCGGCACCCAGACCCTCGAGGTCCTCTCCTGCCTGGGGGAGCGCGCCCCGCGAGTGGTCGCCCTGGCCACCGGCGGATCGCGCCTGGAGCTCCTGGCCCGCCAGGCCATCACCTGGGAGGTTCCCGTCGTGGCCGTCACCGGCGGGGAGAGGATCTCGCCGAGCGCCTGCGCCCAGGCCCTGAGAGCCGCAGCCGCCCAGGCCGGCCGCCCCGACCCGGTCACCACCATTCTCACCGGCCCCGACGCCGCCACCACGGCGGTCCAGGCCGCCGAGCTCGGGGCCGGCGACACGGTCGTCAACGGCATCACCGGCTCGGTGGGACTGCTGCCCACGCTGGCCGCCCTGGCCAGTGGCGCCCGCCTGGCCCTGGCCAACAAGGAGTCCCTCGTCGTCGGGGGCGCCCTGGTCCGCCAGGCGCTCACGCGACCCGGCCAGATCGTCCCCGTGGACTCCGAGCACTCCGCCATCGCCCAGGCCCTGGCCAGCGGCCGCCACGAGAAAGGACTGACCAGTCCCGTCCTCAGCGGACGCAGCGAGGTGCGGCGGCTGGTCCTGACCGCCTCCGGCGGCCCTTCCGCAGGCGCAGCCGCGCCGAGCTCACCGGGATCAGTGCCGCCGCCGCCCTCAAGCACCCCACCTGGGACATGGGGCCGGTGGTGACCATCAACTCCTCGACCCTCATCAACAAGGGGCTCGAGCTCATCGAGGCCCACCTCCTGTTCGACGTGGCACCCGAGCGGATCGACGTCGTCGTTCACCCCCAGTCCGTCATCCACTCCATGGTGGAGTTCACCGACGGCGCCACCATCGCCCAGGCCTCCCGCCCGACATGCGCCTGCCCATCGCCCTGGGCCTGACCTGGCCTGAGCGCCCCGACCTGTCGGGCCTGGTGACTCCCAACGACTGGCGCGAACCGGTCAGCTGGACCTTCGAGCCGCTGGACGACGCCGCCTTCCCCGCCGTCGACCTGGCCCGCTGCGCCGTGGCGGCCTCGGACACCCACCCGGCGGTGCTCAACGCGGCCAACGAGCAGGCCGTCGCCGCCTTCCTCGCCGGCGGCCTGGAGTGGCGCGACATCGTCGAGATCGATGCGGCCGTCGTCGATGAGCACGAGGGCCTGACCGGCCCGGGCCTCGACGACGTCCTGGCCGTGGAGACCTGGGCACGCGCCCGCGCCGACGAGCTCATCGCGGCACGAAACGGAGGAACGCACTCGTGAGCACCACCTCGGCCTACATCCTGGGCATCGTCATCCTCGTCATCGGGATCGGTGTCTCGGTGGCCCTTCACGAGCTCGGGCACATGATCCCCGCCAAGAAATTCGGCGTGAAGGTACCCGAGTACTTCATCGGCTTCGGCCCGAAGATCTGGTCGTTCAAGCGCGGGGAGACCGAGTACGGCGTCAAAGCCATCTGGCTGGGCGGCTACGTCAAGCTCGTCGGCATGCTGCCTCCGGCCAGGCCCGGCAGGCCGGACCGCCGACGCAAGGACGGAAGCCTGGGCATGGTGGGCGAGGCTCGCGCCGAGGCCCTGGAGGAGATCCAGCCCGGCGAGGAGCACCGGGCCTTCTACCACCTCAGCGTCCCCAAGAAGCTCATCGTCATGGCCGGGGAATCCTCACCAACCTGGTCCTGGGGATCGTGCTGCTGGCCGTGGCCGTCGGCGTGGTCGGCATCCCCGGACGCACGACGACGCTGTCGACCGTGGCGCCCTGCGTGTCGTCGAACATCGACGCGGGCACCCCCTGCCAGGACTCCGACCCGGTCGGCCCCGCCAGCGCCGCCGGCATACGGGTCGGCGACAGGATCGTCTCCTGGGGCGGGGTGAAGGTCTCCACCTGGGAGGAGCTGCAGGCCCGGATCGCCGCCCAAGGCACCAGCCCCACCGAGGGTCGTCATCGAGCGCGACGGAGCCGAGCGCACCGTGAGCGTCACCGCGGTCGAGGCCCAGCGCACCGTTCGCGACGCGCAGGGCGCCCCTGGTCAAGACGGCTCCGGGGCCGTGCGCACCCAGGCCCGCCCCTGTCGGCATCTCCCCGTCGCTGGGAACCATTCCCCTGAGCCCCACCAAGATCCCCCGGCATCATCGGGCAGGCCATCGGTGGGACGGTCAAGGCCATCGCCACCCTGCCGGTGGGCCTCTATCACGCCGTCCAGGCGGCACTGGGCGTTGAGCAGCGCAGCGCCGACAGCGGCGTCGTGGGCCTGGTGGGCATGGGACGCATGGCCGGAAACGCCACCAGCGGCGGTGTGGCCGGAGGCGGCGCAGTCCCCCTGTCGATGCGGGTGAGCACCATGCTCATGCTGCTGGGCAGCCTCAACCTGGCGCTGTTCGCCTTCAACCTGGTGCCCCTGCTGCCACTGGACGGCGGGCACGTGCTCGGAGCCTGCTGGGAGGGCATCCGGCGCTCGATCGCCAAGGCGCAGGGCAAGCCCGATCCGGGACCGGTGGACACGGCCAGGATGCTGCCCGTCGGTCAGGTCGTCTTCGGGCTGCTCATCGCCATGGCCCTGGTCCTGGTGTGGGTGGATATCGCCGCGCCGCTGTGAGGCCCGCAGGGCCGGGGAGGGCGTGAGTAAATCGGTACCGGCGGGAGCGATGCCACACACCGAGGTGCAGGCCCAGCAGGGCGGGTGACATACTGGACGGGTGACTGAAGCGATCACTCTTGGCATCCCTACGATGCGTGCCCAGGCCCCGGTCCTGGCAGCGCGCCGACCCACTCGCAAGATCCAGGTCGGCAGCCTCAACGTCGGTGGAGACGCCCCCATCACCGTGCAGCGTCGATGACCACCACGAAGACCCATGACATCGGCGCCACTCTGCAGCAGATCGCTGAGCTGACGGCCGCGGGCTGCGACATCGTGCGCGTGGCCTGCCCCACCGACAAGGACGCCGAGGCACTGCCGATCATCGCCAAGCAGTCCCGCATCCCCGTCATCGCGGACATCCACTTCAACCCCAAGTACGTCTTCGTCGCCATCGAGGCGGGCTGCGGCGCGGTGCGCGTCAATCCCGGCAACATCCGCAAGTTCGACGACCAGGTCGCCGACATCTGCAAAAGCCGCCTCCGACGCCGGCGTCTCCCTGCGCATCGGCGTCAACGCCGGTTCCCTGGACAAGCGCCTGCTCAAGAAGTACGGGAAGGCCACCCCCGAGGCGCTCGTGGAGTCGGCCACCTGGGAGGCCGGGCTCTTCGAGGAGAACGACTTCCACGACTTCAAGATCTCCGTCAAGCACCACGACGTCGTCACCATGGTGCAGGCCTACCGGCTCCTGTCGGAGGCCGGCCAGTGGCCCCTGCACCTGGGCGTGACCGAGGCCGGCCCGGCGTTCCAGGGCACGATCAAGTCCTGCGCCGCCTTCGGCACCCTGCTGGCCGAGGGCATCGGCGACACCATCCGGGTCTCGCTGTCCGCCCCTCCGGTCGAGGAGGTCAAGGTGGGCACCAAGCTGCTGGAGTTCATGGGGCTGCGCGAGCGCCAGCTCGAGATCGTCTCCTGTCCCTCCTGCGGTCGGGCCCAGGTGGACGTGTGGACCCTTGCCGAGGAGGTGGAGGCGGGACTCAAGAAGGTCACCGCTCCGCTGCGCGTGGCCGTCATGGGCTGCGTCGTCAACGGCCCCGGCGAGGCCCGCGAGGCGGATCTGGGCTGCGCCTCGGGCAATGGTAAGGGCCAGATCTTCGTGCGCGGCCAGGTCGTTGAGACCGTCCCGGAGGATCAGGTCGTCGAGACCCTCCTCAAGCACGCCGAGGCCATGGCCGCAGAGATGGCCGAGGAACTCGGGGAGGAGGCCCTGGCCGGCACCAGCCCCATGGTCTCCGCAGCCGGCTGAGGACCGGTGAGGGCCGGGCGCCTCAGCGCCGGCCCGGGCCTGACGGGTATGAGCTTCCTGCGGCACCGCGACACGAGACGCGCTCAGCGTCACGCCGACCGCCTGACACCGGTTCCCCCCGATCAGGTGTCGGGGAGTCATGTCGCTGTGCGCTCTGGATCCGGTCTGCGCCGTGAGCCTGGTCCAGCAGATGCAGCGCTGGACCCGTTGAGACGCGGAGACGTCGTCGCCCTGGGTGGACTGGCACAGCCCGTCGCCGCCGCCTGGTCCGTCGGCTCCCTCATGCCCTTCGGCGTGGCCGGGCGCCCCGAGCACGGTCTGCGGGCGGCCGATGCCGGCGAGATCCGGGCACTGGCCGAGCACTGCCGACCCCGCCTGTCCAGGCACGGCTCGGTCTGCAGGGCCGGCCCGGGACGTTGCGGCGATCTGGGGAGCGCTCAGCGAGCAGGGAGTGCGTTCCGCCAGGAGCGCTGGAAGCAGCCGGTCCTGGCCGCACCCCTCGCCCGGGCCGCGGGGCTGAGCGTCGAGCACCGGCCCCGTCACCCTCCCTGTCCTGGGTGGGGCAGGCGGTCCGCCGGGCGCAGCCGAGTGAGACGGAGATGGTCCTTCCGGCCTCGGTGGACATGTTCATCGGTGAGCTCGGTTACGACCCCACCACCGATGGTTCCGGATACAACCGCCACGTCGGCTGGCTCATCGAGCAGGGGCGCAGCTACGTCGTCCTCGACGACGGCGCCGGGATGGGCCTGTCCAGCCTGGAACGCCCCGGGCGGTGGCCTTCAAGGCCGACGTCGGGGGCCCTGTGGCACTCCCCGACAGGCGGCGTCGCCCAGCTGACCGGCGTGTGGACCCGCCCCGACCTGCGTGGGCGGGAGTCGGGGCGGCGGCACTGGCCGGTGGTGGTGGACGCCGTGCGCCGGGGACCATGTCGGCGCCGACGGCGTCGTGAGCCTCTACGTCAACGACTACAACGTCCCCCGCTCTGGCGCTCTACCGCTCCCTGGGCTTTGAGCAGGTGGGCCTGTTCGCCACCGTGCTCCCTGTGAATGTTCCCGGTGGGACCGCAAGGACGATGCGGTTTTGTTACACGGCGCCTGCAAAGTCATGGTGAACAACATATGGAGCGTCCTGGGCGGCTCGCCTACGATCACCAATCGTGCGCAGTACGGATGACGTCGACTCCGAGAACACGGAGCGTCAGAACAACATCGAGGTATGGAATGACCTCGTATCACCCACAGACTTGATTGTCTGTCTCCTGATATCGGTGATATGCGTCGTCGCGGCGGTGCTGTTCTCCGTTTATCTCGGAGGCAAGCCGCTCTTCTGGGGGCTGGGGGCCTCCACCATCGGTTTTATCGCCTGCTGCCTCCTTGTGACTCCTAAACGTGAGGTCACCATTGTCGATGAGCTGAACATCGGGGCGAGTGAAGGGGGAGACCAGTGACTGTGAGCCTTCTCCTCATGATGGCGGCTGCCATCCTGGCTGCCGTGGTCCTCTACACCTTCATCGGTTTCATCCCCGGGACCGATGAGACCGGGGTGCTGGCCCCCGTCACTCTGGCGATCATCCTGGCTGGGGCACCACCGCACGTAGTGCTCGCCTTCTTCATCTCCGCCGTGGTCACGCTCAACCTCATGAACGGGATCCCGACGGCGCTGGTGGGACTGCCCGGCGGAGTCATGTCCGCTCCGCTCATGGATCACGCCATGGTGCTGCGCAACAAGGGCCTGGCCTCAGACACGATCCGGAAGATGGCGGTGGGGTCGGCTATCGGAACCCTTATCTCCATTCCCCTGAGCTTCCTCCTTGCCGGTCTGCTGCTGCCCATGGCCGACTGGATCAAGTCCAACTCCGATATCGTCCTGGCTGCCGGAGCCGTGATTCTGGCACTGCTCGGAAAGAATCGAATTCTCTCCCTGGTATCGATTCTTCCCATGGCGCTTCTGTTCCAGGCGCTTCCGGCGCTCTACCGAGGGGCGGGGATTATCCCTGAGAAAGGCCAGTGTCAATACTTCCTTCTTCCTCGGGTATCACCGTGGGGCCCATGCTCCTGACCCTCCTGGAGCTGCTCAATGCCAAGCGCCGGGAGGCACTGCCGCACGGCAATCGGACCAAGGCTGAGCTGCTGCGATCCGGTTTCGAGCGACAGGCGTTGTGGCCGGGACGGCTCATCACGAGGTCCGAGGGCTGGTGGAGCGCCACCATGGCCGCCGTCTCCACCCCACTGTTCATCCTCAGTCCCGTGGGCCTGACCTTCTTGCTGGGCGAGGCCTCCGTAGCCCGCCAGAAGGATGATCGGGTGCCCCGTGCGCAGCGTGCAGTGACCGTCATGAGCGCTCTGACCCACTCGACCTACCTGGCCGGGGTCATCATCCCGCTGGTGGCGCTCGGGGTCCCAATCTCCGGTGTGTCCGTCGGCCCCGCCGGTCCGCTGTTCAACGCGGGCTCGGTCTACACCAAGCAGCACAACCTGCATCACCTGCTGGACCTGGCGGGGTTCATCACCACCGTCTCCCTCGGGGCTCTTGTCGCGGTGGCGATCACCTACATCGTTGCAGTGCGCTGGTCCTCGCAGATCACCTACTTCGTCATGCGCCGCATTCCCCACGAGGCGGTGCTGGCGCTGTTCGTCGCCTTCGTCCTGCTGCTGGCCTACATCGACGCTGACCAGAAGGCAGGTCTGGCCAACGTTTTCGGGGTCCTGCTTGTGGGAATCGCGTGCGGGTCGCTCAACCGGCTGGGGGTCTCCTACGGCGTCCAGTTCATGTCCCTCTACGCGGCTCCCGGCATCGTCAAGGCCTTGGCCGCCCTGGCCTGATCTCCTTCCTGCGGGATGCGGTGGAGGCCGGTGACCGGCCTCCACCGCACGCCTGTTGCGATCGGCCACGTGAGAATCCGATGCTGAGTCCTGATTCCAGCACTCGATGAGTCAGTCGGGACAAGGGGCGGAGGGGACGATCCCCTGTGACGGAAGCACCTGGTGACGGCTACGCATCGCTGCGGTGCGCCAGACGGGTCAGATCGACATCGAGCAGACGGGCCCGCTCGGCGGTGATCCCGGTGACGAGAACATCGGTGCGACGCAGCTGAGAGACATCAAAGGCTCCCAGCAGGGTCATGAGAGTGCGTATGTGCTCGCTCCAGGTGCACAGCTCTTGGCGCAGTGCGTCGGGGCCCTCCTTGACCAGGGTGCGCAGGACGTGCCCGGAGGCGCCGACGGCGCAGGCGCCCAGGGCCAGCGACCGGACGACGTCGAGCGGGTTGCGCACGCCGCCGGAGGCAAGTACCGGCAGGCTGACCGGCTGCGAGCCGCTCAGCGACTCCAGCAGGCACAGCGCCGTCGACTGGCCCCAGCCGACCAGGTACGACAGGTCGCGCTGCGGGCGGCGCTCGTTCTCAATGGCGATGAAGTCCGTGCCTCCGGCCCCGGCCACGTCGACGGCCGCAACCCCGGTGCGTTCCAGGGCCTGGATCGTCCGGCGTGAGAGCCCGAAGCCCACTTCCTTGACCACCACCGGGACGGGCACGGCCGCAACGATGGCGGCGATCGCCTCTGCTCCAGCCGATGAAGTCGCGGTCGCCCCTCGGGCATGACCAGCTCCTGGGCCGCGTTGAGGTGGATCTGCAGCGCGTTGGCCTCCAGCATCTCCACGGCCTGCAGTGCCTCCTGCGGACTGACGGTCGGCCCGACGTTGGCCAGGACGAAGGCGTCCGGGGCCCGGTGTCGGATGACGTGGAAGCCGTCCGCCCGCTCGGGGTCGCGCAGGGCCACGTGCTGGGAACCGCAGGCGATCGCAACCCCCGCCTCGGCGGCCGCCTCGGCCAGGTTGGCATTGATAGCCGCCGTTGCCTGCGTTCCGCCGGTCATGGCATTGATGTAGAACGGGCTTTCCCAGCGGGAGCCCAGGACGGTGGTGCCGATATCGACCTGCTCGGCACTGACACCCGGCAGACTGTGATGGATGAAGGAGACGTCGTCGAAGGCGCCGGCGCGGTCCTGACCGTGCAGACGCATTGCCAGCTCCAGGTGCTCGTCCTTGCGGGAGGCCCGTTGCGAGGTGATGGGCGCGTGGCTCATGGGGCGACCTTAACGGGAGGCGGGTGAGGAATCGGTGCGCGCCTCAACGGGGTCGTCTGCGCAGTCAACGGATAAGTCCTGGCTGTGGACCGACAGGTCCAGAGGGTGTATCCCGGCCGTCTCCCACGCGGCTCGCAGTGCAGCCTGATCCGTGGCCGGTGGACACAAGGCGATTCCGCAGTCCCCGCCCCCGGCGCCAGAGCTCTTGGCCGCGGCCCCGTGGTTGAGTGCGATCTCGACCAGTCTCCCCAGCTCGGCGGTCTCGATGGCCCGGCCGCTGATCCGGCTGAGCCCGGCCAGAAGAGCCCTGTTGCGCGCAATCTGGCGCATGATCCGGACAGTGTCGTCATCCTCGATCGCGGTAATGAGGTGAGCCAGGCAGTCCTGGCTGTCGCGCAGGAAGACGGCGTAGTCATCGGCGCCGTGGGATCGGGCCTGAACATCGGCGACCAGGGCCGGGGTTGAGGCCGGCGCGCCGGTCCAACCCACCTGAAGCCGCAAGGAGGGGGACGGTAGACGGCGGACACTCGGACCTGGCCAGTCCGCCGCCACGAGATCGCTCACGGAGTGGCGGCCCTCCGCTTGCTGCCGGGCCCGGCGCAGCCATGAGCGGTCGGGGGAGGTGTAGGCCACCCACCCGGTCACGGAGCTCGCGGCGATGTCTCCTCCTGAGCCGATCGGCTGGACTGTGTCACTGGCCAGCATCGCCAGCTTGTAGACGGTCAGGTCATCGGTGGCCAGGCCATAGAAAGTGGCGACGGCACGCACCGTCGCCACCGTCACCGCTGATGACGAGCCCAGCCCCAGCTTACGCCCGTCGTTCTCGTCCAGCTCACTGCGGACGCTCAGGTCGAAGGACCGTGGCCGGCCGTCCCGGGGCACCACCGCTTCAACGACTCGGATCGCGGAGATGATGTAGTCGTTCTTCCCTCCGACTGCCTCGGCCTGGCCGTCCTGCGGTCGGCGGCGCCAGGGCCTGGAGCCGGTGGCATAGATCCGCGAACTGATCGTGCCCGCGTACCCGACGGCGGGGGAGCGGGGCGTGATGCGCACGGTGATGAATCGGTCGATGGCGACCAGGACCGCTCGGTGCCCGGGCTCGACGACGGCGTACTCTCCGGCGATGTAGAGCTTTCCCGGTGCCCTGGAGACCACGCCGCCGGTGTGAGAGGCCGGTTGAAGAGTCATGGGCCCTCCTCGATACGCACCCCGCCGCCGGGAGACCTCACCGACACAGTGGCGCCGGTCAGACGGTCCCGCAGCGCAATGGCGACCTCCTCGGCACGTGCGCCCTCGGTGAGGACCTTGACGTTGGGGCCGGCATCGATCGTCGCCCAGACGGGCAGCCCCTCCTCGCGCATGGCGCGGATCGCGTGCAGTGCTGCCACGGTCTGCGGCAGCCAGTAGAGGATTCCCGGCCGGGCCGCGATCATCGTGGCGTGCATGCCCAGGGCGTTACCCTCGACGACCTCCCCGAGCCGTTCCAGATCGCCCGCCCGGACCGCCTCCAACGCCACCTGCAGATCCTTCCCGCTGGCCTCGACCCAGGCGGGGAAGAGAGGGGAGGACGACATCGTGGCCCGCATAGCTCGGGTCGAGCTGATGGGCTTGTAGCGCTGCGAGAGCACGACGACGACCATCGCCAGATCCATCTCGCAGGCGACCGGCTCGGCGTAGGAGGAGGCATCATCATGGCCCGCGTTCCACAGGACCAGCCCGCCGAAGACGGAGCGGGTCGCCGAGCCCGAGCCGCGTCGGGCCAGTCTGGAGAAGCTCCCGGCCATCGGGATCCATGCCGGCGGCCCGGGAGGCCGCCGCAGCAAGCGCCGCGAAGCCCGCCGCCGAGCTCGCCAGGCCGGCCGCCAGCGGGACCGAGGCCCGGGAGGTGACGGTTGCCGGGGCGGTGACGCCCTGAGCGGGCGCACACCAGGTCGAGGAACCGGGACACTCGTTCCAGCTCCACGGCGCTGGGGAGGCCCCTGCTGATCGTCACCGAGTCTGCGGCGCCGTTCCCACCGTCGAAGGAGACCGTCGTCGTCGTCCGGGTGCCGCCGAGGTGAGGACAGGCTCGACGTGGCGGGGATCGTCGCAGCCTCATCGACCTTGCCCCAGTACTTGATGAGCGCGATGTTGGTGTTCGCGCTGGCCGTCGCGGTCGCGATGGTGGACGGGAGTAACCGGCAGCGGGCTCCAGGGGGCACGGCGGTCACTCGTCCACCTCGCTGACGCGCATCCGATAGCTCCACGTCTCCGGTGCGCCGGGCCTGTTCCAGGGGCGGCACGCACCCGGCGCGTGGCGGACTCGCCGGTGACCAGGGCGATGACGCAGCCGCCGAGTCCCCTCCGGTGAGCTTGGCGCCCAGTGCCCGGCGCGCGCGTGCGGCTTCGGTGAGGTCATCGAGGATCGGCAGGGCTCAGGCTGAGCTCGGTCAGCACCGCGTGCGCCTCTGTCCATGGCGACCCCGAGTGCCGGGGGCATCGGCCTGGTCCAGGGCCGTGATCGCGTTCTGGGTGAGTACTCCCGAGTCGGTTGATACGCGGGCCGATGTTGTCAGGATCGTTCTCTAGCGCCGGCGCAGGCCTCCAACGGCCTCTCGGGTGGAGCCGTGGATCCCGGAGTCGGCGATGATGAGGGAGGCGTTCTCAATGCGCTGGCTCAGGGGCCGCATCTGCCCTCCCTGGAACCGGATGGGGCACGGGGAGCAGGTGGCGGCGGCGTCGAGCCCCGATGCTTGCCGTGAGCGATCTGCTCGGCCATCTGCGTCAGGGCGAACAGCTCGTCCGCGGCGGCCTCACGCCCGCAGGCGTCCAGAACCGCACGGATGATCGCGCCAGCCGCCGCGGCCGACGAACCGAGCCCGCGCTCATGAGGGAAGTCGCTGACGGTGGTGATCTCAAGGGACTGGTCCAGGCACCCGGAGAACTCCTGAGCCACCTCGAAGGCTCGCGCCACGCTGGCGAACCGGGGGTCCGGCCTGCGCCAGGGGGCCCTGAGTAGTCCAGGCTGGTCAGCGTGGAGGGGCCGAGGTCGGTCTCGCAGTGGCTCGCATCCGCAGGTCCTGCAGCGGTACGGCGACGGCGGGGTGGCCGTAGACCACGGAGTGCTCACCCAGAAGAATGGCCTTCGCCCACGTCTGGCCGTGTCCCTCGCGAACGGAGGAGTGCCTGTCCATATGCTTCCTTGCCTGTGACCCGCGAGCAGGGGAGGACGTGACGCGGACCGAACTCAGGGATAAGAGGGTCGACGAACCCTCCGATGAGATGGAGCGTATCGGGCCCTTTCTCGAGGGGCCTGCAAGTCGTCCCTGACCAGCGTCAGGGACTTCGGTTCGCCCGGTGCGTCGTCGTCCGGTCGGGCCCCGGATCCGTGATCTCGTGCGGTCTGGTGGAGTCCATGGGGCCCGGCGTCGGATCGCCAAATCCCTCGTGCTGCACAGACTCCACCTCCTTCATCCGTACCCTGCGCGAGGACCCGGCCGACGCCGAGGTCGCCAGCCACCGCCTGCTCGTGCGCGCCTGCTACGTCCGCCGGGCCGCGCCCCGGGGTCTACACCTGGCTGCCGCTGGGGCTGCGGACACTGCGCAAGATCGAGGACATCGTGCGCCAGGAGATGGACGCCATGGGCGGCCAGGAGGTCCACTTCCCGGCTCTCCTGCCGGCCGAGCCCTACCAGGCCACCGGGCGCTGGGACGACTACGGCCCCACCCTGTTCAAGCTCCGCGACCGCAGGGACGGGGACTCACCTGCTGGCCCCCACCCACGAGGAGATGTTCACCCTCGCGGTCAAGGACCTCTACTCCTCCCACAAGGACCTGCCGGCCGTCGTCTACCAGATCCAGACCAAGTACCGCGACGAGGCCCGCCCCCGCGCCGGCATCATCCGCGGCCGCGAGTTCGTCATGAAGGACTCCTACTCCTTCGACATCGACGACGCCGGCCTGGCCGCCGCCTACCAGGTCCACCGCGACACCTACGAGCGGATCTTCACCCGCCTGGGCCTGGACTACGTCATCGTCAACGCCATGGCCGGCGCCATGGGCGGATCCCACTCCGAGGAGTTCCTCCACCCCTGCGAGATCGGTGAGGACACCTTCGTGCGCTCCTCAAGCGGCTACGCGGCCAACGCCGAGGCCGTCACCACCGTGGTCCCCGAGCCCATGGACGCCTCAGAGATCGGCCCGGCGCGCGTGGTCGACACCCCCGACACCCCGACCATCGACTCCCTGGTCGAGCTGTGCAACCGCGCCTACCCGCGCTCAGACGGGCGGGCCTGGACGGCCGCCGACACCCTCAAGAACGTCGTCGTCACCCTCATCCACCCCGGCGGCGAGCGCGAGCTGCTGGTCGTCGGCGTGCCCGGTGACCGCGACGTCGACATGAAGCGCCTGGAGGCCGCCGTCGCCCCCGCCGAAGTCGAGATGGCCGGCGACACCGACTTCGAGACCCACCCCGAGCTCGTGCGCGGCTACATCGGCCCCACCGCCATCGGCCCCGAACTCCCGCTGCGGCGCGTGGAGAAGCGCGAGGACGGCACCGAGGTCCTCACCGGCTCCGTGCGCTACCTCGTCGACCCCCGGATCGTGGACGGAACCAGCTGGGTCACCGGCGCCAACACCGACAAGAAGCACGTCCTCGACCTGGTCATGGGCCGTGACTTCACCGCCGACGGCACCATCGAGGGCCGCCGAGGTCCGTGAGGGCGACCCGCCCCGACGGCTCCGGCCCCTCCACCTGGGCCCGCGGCATCGAGATCGGCCACATCTTCGAGCTGGGACGCAAGTACTCCCAGGCCCTGGGGACTGACCGTCCTGGACGAGAACGGCAAGGCCCGCGTGGTCACCATGGGCTCCTACGGCATCGGCGTCAGCCGCGTCATGGCCGCCCTGGCCGAGGCCAACCACGACGACAAGGGCTCGACCTGGCCCGCCCAGATCGCCCCCTACCACGTGCAGGTCCTGGCCACCGGCAAGGACCAGGCCGTCTTCGACGTCGCCGAGCAGATCGCCTCGATCCCTGGACGCCGACGGCGTCGAGGTCCCTCTACGACGACCGCCGCAGGGTCTCCGCCGGCGTGAAGTTCGCCGACGCCGAGCTCCCTCGGCCTGCCTACACGCTGGTCGTCGGCCGGGACCTGGCCAAGGAGGGAACCGTGGAGATCCGCGACCGCCGCACCGGCGAGCGCCGCTCCGTGCCCGCCGACGCAGCCGCAGCCGAGCTCAGCGCCACCGTCCGCGCCGCCCTGAGGCCGCCCGTCACTGAACGGTACGGGCCGCTCAGTCCTCCAGCCAGCGCCTGGTACGACGCAGGTCGACTCGTCCGGTGGGACCACCGCTGCCGAGGCAGGACAGAGTGCCGCCGCGTCATCGGCGTCGGCAACCAGGTGAAGCCGGCACGGACCCACTCGTCTGGACCAGGAACGGACGAAGGCCTCCATATCGGCTCGGGAGCGGGCCAGGGGCCGTCGGAACCGCAAGGTGAACACTGTCATCGTGGTTCCATGCCCCCAGCGCCAGCAGCCTTCCCAGGAGACACCGCAGCCTGTTCAGAGGCTGCTCGGCCGTACCCCGAGCCAATGTTGCGGTAGCGGCCTCGAGGATGAAACGAGGACGGCGCACCGGGGAGCTCAGCAGCTCGGTGAGGATGTCGGCGAACCGAGCACTCTGACGGGTCCCCACCCCGTCCAGGCCGATCAGCACCCGCGGACGCGATCCGCCGAAAGAATCGGTGGCACTCTCGCGAACCACGAGGTCGGGGCGGGGCCCGTCATCGGGAGTCCCCGTCCGCGGTGAGGTCGTATCGCGACGGGTGACATCGAGAAACAGCGCGAGCCGCTGCACTCCAGAAGGCCGTGGGCGATCCCTCGGCGCAGCAGGGCCGGGGCACTCGTGATCTCGACCGCCTCCAGCACGCGGCCACGGCCGCGTCGTGGCACCCGGTCCGCCGCGGGTGCTTGAGCGAGCCATCGCCGCGACTCGACCCGACGATCGAGGCCGGCCAGGGTGGCGGAGTTGAGGGCATCAATATCCTCCGGAGCGGCGCCGTCATCCAGTCTCTCGAGAAGGCGGCGCTGGACCGGTGACAGCATGGCATCGAGCCCCGTCTCGACAACAGGAGCGCCACCAGAGCTCGTCGGAGGCCGACACCGGGGCGCTCTCGGGATCATCGATCCGCACCAGTGACCACAGGTGCTCGGCCTTGCGACGCAGTCGCTTCAGGTCCGGGTCGGAGCGAAGTCGGGGATGGCTTGGCAGGAGGCAGGTGACGGACCAGTTGTGAGCGACCTTGTCGACCCAGCCAGGGGTCCAGACGCATCGTGCGACCGCGCAGCTGCTGCGTTGAGGCCGAGGTCGTCGCCGCCGTCAGATCGATGAGCGTGTTGACGGCAGGGCAGTCCCAGCCCTCGCCGAGCAGCCCCCGGGTGCCCACAACGAGTCGTACCTCCCCGGCAGCGACCAGCTCACTGACGGCCAGGACGAGCCCGGCGCTACCAACTCCCTGCCCGGTGACCGAGAGCATCCAGCCGTCATCGGTGGCGGGGAGTGCGAGACCGGTGCTCCGACGCAGCCGATCCAGCAGCGAGGTGTCGCCACTGGCCAGGCTCAGGCGGGAGCCGGTCAGCAGCACCGGGTGCAAGGAGCGCAGATCCGCATCACTGAGCAGCGTACTCATGCAGCGCACCGCGCCTCCCGCCGAGGCCGGGGCGTGACGCCGGGACCCAGGACGTCGAGCGCTCGGTGAGGAGCTGAGTGCTCGGCCGCATCGGTGACGACCACTGCCCGCAGCCGTTCGCCAATGGAGTCGAGCTCGTGACGCAGGATGTCGACGACGGCCGTGTCCTTGGCCCTCGATGCGGCAGTGATGGTATCCACTGGGATCGTCCTGCCCGGATGCCGGAATCGGTCAGGTACAGCCCGAAGCCTCGCAGCAGCTCGCGTGTGGACTCCCAGTCCCGCCGGCGCTCCGGCGCCGCCAGAAGGCGGTCATGAGCGTACCGGCCCAGGAGCCTGAGTTCATCGTCAAGATCAAGCAGGTCGAGCTCGGGCAGGAGCGGAACAACTCGAGTACTCAGAGCCGTGCCCCGGTAGCTGCCTGTTTCTGCGCAGCAGCGCTGCTGCGGAGGCGGCCAGGAGCGGGTCGGCGTCGAAACCCGCAACGATCCGATGCACCAGCTCGTCCTCCTCGTGAGGCCTCGCTGTCGTAGGGGCATGGTCGTCATCCGCTCCAGCGATGCGAGGCAACGGTCCCGACCCGCTCCCGCCACCGGGAGCCGTGGACGATATGGGCGGGGCGACAACCTCAAGCAGGTAGTCGATGCCGTCGGGGCTCAGCAGTAGCTCGCTCACCCGGTGATGGAGCTCCTCTCCGGCGGTGGCCAGGAACGTTGTCTCCTCCGGGGACGGAGCGTGAACCAGGCCAGTTGACGGCAGGGGCGAGGTGACCGGCGCGGATGACGGCCGGAACCGGTACCTCAGCGTCGACGTCGCCCAGGAGCGCACGATAACGTCGGGCCGACCGGTCCTCACCCGAGGGCTCAGTGGCCGTCAGACCGATGAGCGTGGGGGACAGGCCCGCTCGTTTCAGACGCCGTACGAGGTAGTGGACGACGATGGCCCAGTGGGCCTTCAGGTGGTGGCACTCGTCGAGGACGATGGTGGCGACTCCCGCGGTGACGAGTGCATCCAGGCGTGCCCGGGCGCCGGGACCCAGAATCGAGTCGATGGCATCGTCGTCGAGCTCATCGACCTGACGGCGGATGGTGCTAGCGCGTGCACGGAGTCCACGGTTGTAGGCCCGGGGATTATCGGCCTCCAGGCGCTTCAGCCACGCCTCGGCGCTCCCGGCGCTTCGTCCGTCGGCCGTGAGCTCAGCGAGCCAGTGCGAGCGGGCTGCGTCGCTCCAGGCAGGGGAGGAGTCGACGACGGCCAGGGACTGATAGGGTCAGCACCGTCAGCTCCGCGGCTTCGCAGCCTGCTCTGGACGTGTGCTCGGCAGGTGGGTGCCGACGGAACCAGTGACCGACGGGGATCCGACGGCGGGGGAGGTGAAGAGCTTTCGCGCTTGATGGATCCACTGGGCCCCGATGACCGTGGTGGGTACGAGGACGAGCGTACGACGGCCGTTGCGCACGGCCAGCTCCAAACCCATGAGGGTCTTACCCGATCCGGGCGGTGCGAGCAGGTGAAGCGTGGATCCGTCGTCGGGGATGGAGCCGGTCAAGGAGACTCTGCTGGTAGTCGCGTAACGGCACTCGACGTGTCCACCGGCGCAGCGGGCGTTGCGTGGTGGGGGCGGCTGTGCTCGTCATGCCTCACCTCGGGGCCACGTCGCCCTGGATATCGGCCAGGCGCTCCTGGGTCTCCTGCTGCTCAACCACGTGCTCGTGGGCCGGGTTGAAGACGTCGTCGATGGGACCCAGCAGGGCGCCACGGGGGTCGCGCTTGCGGCTCCGCCAGTAGATCCAGCCACGGCGCTCCATCCACAAGAAGAGCTGGTCCACGGCCGCCAGGGCGGCGATGACGGCTACGGCCGCCACGAGAAGACGCATCTCAGGCGGCGTAGCCGGGCAGGGAGGAGAAGTCCGCACCCCAGGCGGTGGCGCGCCGGGCGGCGTCGACCGCACCGGTGACGGCCGCCTCGCGGGCCGGGCTGGAAGCTCTGGCGGAACCGGCCTCCCTGCACCTCCGACGACACGATGGCGGACCACACCTGCCGGGCCCAGAGCACCTGGGTGCTCACACTGGGATCAGTCGACTCACTCGGAGGGGCGTAGGCGCTCATCCGCTTGTCCTCAGAGCCCGCGGCCACCGCGGCGTTGACCACGGAGGTGGCGGCCTTGGCGTCGGCGATCGCCTCGAGTGCGCTGGGAGTCGTCGCTGCGCGCGGCAAGCTCCTCCATGGCGTAGCGGGCCGCGTCATAGGAGGTCAGCAGACCGGAGCTGATCTTGGAGCCCTGCGCCACCTCCACCCGCGACTTGTCCGCCGAGCTCGGCGGCTGGAAGAGATCATGCTGGAGACTCCAGGCCACCGTCAGCGGTGAAGAGCCGGGCATCCTGCTCCGAAGCTGCGGCGATCGCCGCGCGGCGAGCCAGCGTCGATCCATCGGCCAGGGCCGTGGCCAGGTCCTGTGCGGAGGCACCCGCTGAGGCCGATGGCACGGGAGCCACCGTGGGGTAGGCGGAGGGCACCTGAGAGGGCCAGGGCTGCCACACCCCGCCCAGGGTCTCGAGCTGGGCATCGGCCGTCTGCTTGACCCCCTCGGCCAGGCCCGTCGTCGTGGCATCCCCGCCGCCGGCCTGCGCGACCACGCCGGCGGTGGAGGAGATGAGCGCAGCCTGCCTGGCCAGTCCATCACGAGCAGTCTCTGCCGCCGAGGTCGACGGCAGAGACGCCGGGGAAGCCCTTCCCCAGGCGCAGCCCGCAACCGCTCAGCGCCGCGGTCGCAGCCGTTCCTACCGCGAGCAGCATGGTGCGGCGCGTCAAGCCGTGGCCCGCCGCACCGTTGTCGCCACTGGTACGGGGCCTGGCGCCGACCCGGTCACTGGAGGGCGGCTGAGAGCCGTTCGACTGGGCGGGGAGGGGAGCGCGGCGAGTGTTCACCGGGGAATCCTCCCACAGACGGCAGGTAGCATGATCCCGACCTCGACCACCTCGACCATGTTGACTATGTTGACCGCGTCCGTCCGAGCCCTCGGCTCGGGCCAGTACGGGAGGAAGAACGACCATGGCAGCCCATGAGCCGCGCAAGGATCCGCGCCAGCGCGCTGACGCTCTGGCCCGCAGTCTCACCGATCTGCTCGCTCCGATCGTCAACGACGCCGGGCTCCATCTCGAGAGCGTGGAGACCACCCGGGCGGGCAAGTACTCGGTCGTGCGCGTCTTCGTGGATCTGGTCGACGGTCCCGGAGACCTCGATCCTCGACGCCCTGGGGCCCGTGACCGCGGCCATCTCCCAGGCCCTCGATGAGGCCGACCCTGTCAAGGGTCAGTACACCCTCGAGGTCTCCACCCCCGGAGCCGAGCGGGAACTGACCACCCTGCGTCACTTCCGACGTGCCGTTGGTCATAGTGCCCGGGTGCGCACGGCCGATGACGAGCTCACCGGCGTCGTCGCCGCGGCCGATGCGGACGACGAGGGCCGACGAGCACAACGGCGGCATGGTCGGGATTGAGGTCGACGGCGTCGAGCACCGCATCGCGCTGGGGGACATCACCGAGGCGCGGATGGTGGTGGCCGGGCTCTAGAGCCGGGCAACAGGCCGAAAATCCATAAGATGCTCCCCGCGGATAGCGACCGGGAATAATGTGTGTCCTGATAACTGATAGGTTGACGGACCGGCCCGGACAGACGTGATGGACCATCCGACCCGTCACGGGCTACCGTCGACGGGAACCCAGTGCACACCCGCTCAGCGGAGCAGAGAGGGACCCAAGGACCCATGGACATCAATATGCCGGAGCTGCGAGGCGCTGCCGACGAGCTCGGTATTGACCTGGACAACCTGCTGCCCGCTATCGAGGACGCCATCCTGGGGGCCTACTCCAAGGTTCCCGGGGCCATCCGTGGCGCTCACGTCGAGATCGACCGTCGCACCGGGCACATGAGCGTCCTGGCCCCGGAGGTCGACGAGGAGGACCAGCCCACGGGGGAGTACTTCGACGACACCCCCGACGACTTCGGCCGCATCGCCCGAGCCACGGCCCGTAGTGTCATCGTCCAGCGCATCCAGGACCGCCGCGACTTCGAGGTCCTGGGCGCCTTCAGAACAAGACCGGCGAGCTGATCTCCGGCACCGTGGAGCAGGGGCGCGACCCCCGTATCGTCTACGTGCGTCTGGATGAGGAGCACGAGGGCATCATGCCGCCCCATGAGCAGGTACCCGGTGAGCGCTACCGCCACGGAGACCGCGTGCGCGCCTACGTCACCGACGTCTCGCGCGGCACCCGAGGAGCTCAGATCATCCTGTCGCGCACCCACCCCGGTCTCGTCCGCAAGCTCTTCGAGCGCGAGGTTCCTGAGCTCTCCTCGGGCGACGTCGAGATCGTCTCCGTCGCCCGGGAGGCCGGCCACCGCACCAAGATGGCCGTGCGCTCCAAGGTCCGCGGCGTCAACGCCAAGGGGGCCTGCATCGGCCCCATGGGGCAGCGGGTGCGCGCAGTCATGACCGAGCTCGGTGGAGAAGATCGACATCGTGGACTACTCCGAGGATCCGGCGCGCTTCATCGCCAACGCCCTGTCCCCGGCCCGTGTGGCCGCTGTGGGCGTCATCGACGCCGAGGAACGCACCGCGCGCGCCATCGTCCCCGACTTCCAGCTCTCCCTGGCCATCGGCAGGGAGGGCAGAACGCCCGTCTGGCCGCGCGCCTGACCGGGTGGAAGATCGACATCCACTCCGATGCCGAGTCCGGTGAGATCACCCCCGGCCAGGGCTCCCAGTCCGACGACGTGACAGGTCCCTCAGCGCTGGGCGACTGAACCGCCCTGCGGGGCGATGTAGACTTTCCGGCGGACCTTTGCGGGTCCTGCGCCGAGATTTTTCGGCTGCGGTACCCGCGTCAGCGGTTGCAGAGCAGCGGAAGGACGCCGACGGACGGTGGTCACCATCCCCCACGTGCCCGAGCGCACCTGTATCGGCTGTCGATCAAAGGCCCCGCGGACGCAGCTGCCGTCTCGTCCTGACGCCGAGCGGTGAGCTCGACGTCGATGCCCGGGCCGTCAGACCCGGGCGCGGCGCCTGGATCCACCCGGATCCGGCGTGCCTCGACCTCGCTGAGCGACGACGCGCCGCTCCACGCGCTCTGCGCACCGGCGGACCACTGGATGTGGCCCGGGTGCGCGGGGTTCCTGGAGCGGAGGATGGTCAACGACGGCGAGGTCCCCGCTGCCCGACCGGGTGAGCGGACCACCGATAGCGAAGGCGGGTAGGGAAGCCGATGGGCACCCGATGAGTACCCAGCGATGAGCTGCCTCTAGAAGACTCCACCCCTGTCCGGGGTGGGAAACCGACAGGAGAAAAGTGGCTAAACCACGCGTTCATGAGCTCGCCAAAGAGCTCGACCCCACTGGCAAGAAGGTCACCTCGAAGGTGATCCTGGCCTGGCTCAAGGACCAGGGAGAGTTCGTCAAGGCGGCCTCCTCAGCCGTTGAGCCCCCCGTCGCTCGCCGGGTTCGCGAGCACTTCGCCGCCCAGGTGCAGGAAGCACCGGCGGACACCCAGGCCGACAAGCCGGCCAAGACCGACTCAGGCCCCCAAGCCCTCCAAGAGCGCCCCTAGCCGGGAGCTCGGGAGCCAAGCCGGGAGCCGCCGGTGCTCAGGACCAGGCTCCGAGCCCTGCCGCCAGCCGGCCGCCCCCAAGCCGGGGAGCCGGCGCACCCAAGCCAGGGGCTCAGGCCGCCAAGCCAGTGACCCCACCTGGGCCCCGGCGGCCGCCGCCAAGCCTGCGCCCCAGCCGAGTGCTGCTGCTGAGGCACCCAAGGCCCCCAAGCCCGGAGCCGGCGCACCCCAAGCCTGCGGCCGCCTCTGGCGCCCCGACGCCCGGCGCGCGCCGCAACGCCCCGACCCCGGGGGCCCCGCCCCAGCGCGCCGCGCCCCGGCAACAACCCCGTCGCCACCTCCCAGGGCATGCCCCGCCAGGGTGGTCAGACAGGCCGAGGAGGCCAGCGCTCAGGCCAGTCGCGCTCTGGCGCGCCGCGCCCTGGCAACAACCCCTTCGCCACCTCCCAGGGCATGCCCCGACCGGGTGGCTCCGGTGGCCCCCGTCCCCAGGGCGGTCCGCGCCCCGGTGGCCCCCGTCCTCAGGGCGGCGCACGGCCGCAGGGGCGGTGCACGGCCTCAGGGAGCCGGACGCTCCGGTGCCCCGCGTCCGGGCGGTCCGCGTCCCAACCCGGGCATGATGCCCGGCCAGTCCTCCATCGGGCGCCCCGGTGCCCCCGCACGAGGCGGTGCCGGCGGCGGTGGCCGTGGCTCGCGTCCCGGCGGCGGCGGTCGTCCCGGTGGCGGCGGTCGTCCGGGCGGCGGCTTCGGCGGACCCCGCGGTGGCCGCGGCGGTCGCGGTTCCACCCAGGGCGCCTTCGGGCGCGGTGGCGGTGCCCCTGCGGGACGCAAGTCCAAGCGGGCCCAAGCGCCAGGAGTTCGAGCAGCAGAGCGCGCCGTCGATCGGCAGTGTCATCGTCCCGCGCGGTGACGGCTCCACCCCGGTGCGCGTGCGCCAGGGGAGCCACGCTCACGGACCTGGCTGAGAAGATCAACGCCAACCCCGCGGCCTGGTGACCGTCCTGTTCCACCTCGGTGAGATGGCCACGGCCACCCAGTCCCTCGACGAGGACACCTTCGCCCTCCTGGGCGCCGAGCTGGGCTACAACGTCCAGATCGTCTCGCCCGAGGACGAGGACCGCGAGCTCCTGGAGTCCTTCGACATCGACCGAGCCCGACGAGGACGACGCCAACCTCGTGCCCCGGCCCCCGGTGGTCACGGTCATGGGTCACGTCGACCACGGTAAGACCCAAAGCTGCTGGACGCCATCCGCTCCACCGACGTCGTCGCCGGTGAGGCCGGGGCATCACCCAGTCCATCGGCGCCTACCAGGTGCGCGTCAACCTGAACGACGAGGCGCCCGATCACCTTCATCGACACCCCCGGTCACGAGGCCTTCACGGCCATGCGTGCCCGCGGCGCCGAGGTGACCGACATCGCCATCCTCGTCGTGGCTGCTGACGACGGCGTCATGCCCTCGAGACCGTCGAGGCCCTCAACCACGCCCAGGCGGCCAACGTGCCCGATCGTCGTGGCGGTCAACAAGATCGACAAGGAGGGCGCCAACCCGGACAAGATCCGTGGCCAGCTCACCGAGTACGGTCTGGTTCCTGAGGAGTACGGCGGCGACACGATGTTCGTGAACATCTCCGCCAAGCAGCGTCTTCACATCGACGAGCTCCTCGAGGCCGTCCTGCTGACCGCGGACGCCGCCCTGGACCTGCGGGCCAACCCGGACACCGAGGCCCGCGGCGTGACCATCGAGGCCAAGCTCGACAAGGGCCGCGGCGCCGTGAGCACCATCCTGGTCGAGCGCGGCACGCTGCGGGTCGGTGACCCGATCGTGGCCGGAAGCGCCTACGGGCGTGTGCGCGCCATGTTCAACGAGCACGGGGAGAACCTCACCGAGGCCGGCCCGGCCCGCCCGGCCCTGGTCCTGGGTCTGACGAACGTGCCCAGCGCCGGTGACTCCTTCATCGTCGCCCCCCGACGACCGCACGGCCCGCCAGATCGCCGACAAGCGTGAGGCCGCCGAGCGCGCCGCCCTGCTGGCCAAGCGCCGCAAGCGGGTCTCCCTGGAGAACCTCACCGATGTCCTCAAGGAGGGCAAGGTCGACACCCTCAACCTCATCCTCCAGGGCGACAGCTCGGGTGCGGTCGAGGCCCTGGAGGACTCCTGCTCAAGATCGACGTCGGCGAGGAGGTCGCGCTGCGCGTCATCCACCGCGGCGTGGGTGCCATCACACGGAACGACGTCAACCTGGCCACGGTGGACTCCGCCGTCATCATCGGCTTCAACGTCAGGCCCGCCGAGCGAGTCTCGGAGATCGCCGACCGCGAGGGCGTCGATATGAAGTTCTACTCGGTCATCTACAACGCGATCGAGGACGTCGAGGCCGCCATGAAGGGCATGCTCAAGCCCGTCTACGAGGAGGTCGAGCTCGGTACCGCCGAGATCCGGCAGATCTTCCGCTCCTCGAAGTTCGGCTCCATCGCCGGCTCCATCGTCCGCTCGGGCATCATCAAGCGGGGCACCAAGGCCCGCCTGGTGCGCGACGGCGTCGTCATCAACGGCGACCTGTCCATCGAGACGCTGCGCCGCGAGAAGGACGACGTCACCGAGGTCCGCGAGGGCTACGAGTGCGGTATCAACCTGGGCTTCAAGGACCTCGCCGAGGGCGACGTCATCGAGACCTGGGAGATGCGCGAGAAGCCTCGCGACTGAGAGCGACCACGTTCATCGATGGTGGCCGGCCACCCCGCACCGGGGTGGCCGGCCACCGTCAGGCTGGACCCGCATTGCCTCGTCCATGCGAGAGAGAAAGTGCGGGTGGGGCGATGAGCGTCAGATGCGCGCGTTGACGTCCTGGTACCCGGAGTCCTCACGGGTCCCGCCCATGCCGTCACCGACCTCGCTGTAGTGACGGATCAACGTCACCGACCGGACCCACTTAATCATCTTGTAGCCGTGGCTCGTCTCGCAGCGCAGGCGCAGCGGAGCACCGAACATGCCCGACAGCGGCGCGTCATTGCGGTCCCAGGCCAGGGATCGTGTCATCCTCGAGGGCCATGTCCAGAGGCAGGCACGTGTAGTACGGCTCGACCGGACGCCCGTCGTGCATGTGCTGGGCCATGCCGAAGGACTCGAACATCACCCAGCCGGCCTCGGGATCGATCTGACCGACCTGCGCGAGCAGGTCCCGCACACGGATCCCCGTCCACTTGGCGATCCCCGTCCAGCCCTGCATGCAGGTGTGCATGGTGATCTGGGACTGGCTGGCGATCGCCTTGAGCTCCGCCAGGGAGAAGGACGCCGGCGCCGAGACCATGCCACCCACCTCGAGACGGAAGTCGGCGAAGTCGTTCGCCGCCAGCTCCTGGTACTCCGGAGACTCCTCCCGTGAAGGGGTGCGGGTGTTGACCCAGTGGAACTTGGAGATGTCCTTCTCCGTCCAGGGCTTCTTAACGGCCTGCTGAGAACTGAAGCGGTCCACCGTGAGGCGGCGGATCCCCCGCGTGGCGTCCCACAGGATCCGCTGGCTGCGACGGGTGTCCGTCAGCGTCCAGTAGGACATGGCGATCCACAGCGCCACCACAACGACGATCGTCCCGATCACGGTGACGTAGGCCTGACCCACCCGGCTGGGGTCGTAGGGAGCCGAAGACGATGTGGGTGAGGTTGTGGGGAGCGTGCACGATGAACACCAGGCCCACATGAACGATGGCGAAGCCCAGGTAGATGAACATGCCGATCAGGTGCAGGGAGCGGGCGGCCTGGCGTCCACCGAACATCTTGGCGTACCAGGGGAAGCGTCCCACGACGGCGGGGGACATGACCGGTCCCGTGACGATCATCAGCGGAGCGGCGATGAAGACGATGAAGAAGTACCCCAGCTGCTGGAGGCTGTCGTAGGGGGTGAAGTCGCACAAGGACGGGGTGCGCAGGTGCGCGTAGGTCAGCAGGGAGTCCCAGGCGTCGGGCAGGATCTGCCACGTGGTGGGAACCAGGCGGTGCCACGCCCCGGTGCCCACGAGGAAGGCGACGTAGATGACGCCGTTGAGCAGCCAGAAGCTGGTGGCCACCCCGTGCCACGCACGCCCCAGCCCGATCTTGGCTCGGCCCGGCAGGGACAGCAGGGGAGAGAGGTCGCGCTGATCGTCTCTGGCGGTGAAAGCCCCCTCCTCGAGGGGCACCTTGTCCTTGGTGAACCGGATCCACTCGGAGCCGGGCTCGCACTGGTCCTTGAAGTAGAAGCGCGGGTGCGAGGCGATGACCTCAATCCCGGAGCGGATGAGCACGCCCATGAGGAGGAAGTTGATGAAGTGGGTGACGCGCAGCCAGAGCGGGAAGGTCTCAGTGTCCGCGCACTGCTGGGCGACGTCGTTGGCGGTCTGTGCGGCTAGGGGCAGAAAGGACATCATCGTGCCTTACAAACGGGGTGACAAATCTTCCGTATGAATCATTGTACTGCTGTGTGCCGGTTCTATACAGGGGGTGATGACAAGATGTCGCGATCGGGATGTCGGCGCGGCGGAGGTGGAGTTACATGAGCCTTCCTTAAATAGAAAACACAATAATGACTAAAATAGGTGGCGTCCTGGCCGTCGTGTCGTTCCACGTGTTGAATATCAATGGAGGGAATCTGAGGAAATGGGACCGATCGGCCGGGATATCGACGGAGAAGTCCCGGATCGTTCCCCCACAATGCTCTGCAAGGCTTGTACGGTGGCTGTGACGACGCGGAAGACATCCGCCGTCTCCTGAGATACACGGAGGTAATCTCATGTCATCCGCTGCCACGACTGAGGGGGCGGCCTCCCGACGCGCTCGCCTCATCGGCAAGGGGTGGATCCAGGGGGTCGCCCTGGTCATGCTCTTCGGATTCACTGTCATGGGCCTGCTGGCCTACCGCACCTACACCAATTCCATGCCTCAGCCGCAGAAGGTGGTCACCGAGAGCGGCGAGACCCTCTTCACGACGCAGGACATCACCGAGGGCAGAAGCTCTTCCAGGCCAGGGGTCTCATGGAGTACGGCTCCATCCTGGGACACGGCGGCTACCTCGGTCCGGACTTCACCGCCGAGTACCTTCGCATGGAGGCCACGAGCGTCAAGAAGCAGCTCGCCGCCAAGGGGGTTGCCGACCCGGCGGCCGCCACCAGGGAGATGATGCGGACCAACCGCTACGACCCCTCCACGGGAACCCTGGTGTGGACCGATGAGCAGGTCAAGGCCTACAACGAGGCCGTCAGCCACTACACCACGATGTTCGGGCCCGACGCCCACAGCCACGGCCTCAAGCCGGATCTCATCACCGACCCCGTCCAGGTCAAGCAGGTGACGGCCTTCTTCGGCTGGACCGCCTGGGGCTCGTCAGCGCAGCGCCCCGGCCACGACTACTCGTACACGAACAACTGGCCCGCCGAGTCCCTGGTCGGCAACGCGCCCACCGGTGACCTCATGATCTGGTCGGTCCTGTCACTGATCGTCCTCATCGGTGGAACCGGGGTCATGTTCGCCATCTACGGCCGCTGGAGCCAGAAGATCGGCTGGCACTCCGAGGAGGCCCCGGCCCTGTCCTTCCGACAGCCCGAGGAAGTCGGACTGACCAAGTCGCAGCGGGTGGTGGCCTGGTACGTCTTCACCATCGCCGCCCTCTTCCTCGTCCAGACGCTCCTGGGGGCCCTGGCCGAGCACTACCGGGCCGACGTGCTGTCCTTCTTCGGATTCGACCTGGGTCGGCTCCTGCCCTTCTCCCTGGCCCGCACCTGGCACGTCCAGCTCTCCTTGTTCTGGACCGCCATCGGACTGCTCGCGGCCGGCCTGTTCCTGACCCCGTTCATCGCCAGACGCGAGCCGAAGAAGCAGCACGTGCTGGTGTGGACCCTGTTCATCGCCGCCACGGTCGTCGTCGTCCTGTCCTGCCTGGCGGAGGGGGCCAGCCAGCACGGCCTGAGCTGGGCCAAGGGACCGCTGTTCGCCCAGCAGTGGGAGTACCTCGACCTGCCCTTCGTCTTCCAGGTGCTGCTGACCCTGGCCCTGTTCGTCTGGGTGTTCATCATCTGGCGCGCCATGCGCTCGCGCCTGAGCAACGAGCACGTGGCCAACATGCCCTGGCTGTTCATGTTCGCGGCCCTGGCGATCCCCGCCTTCTACGCCGTGGGGATGATGGCGCGCACCGGAACCCACGTGACCGTCGCCGAGTTCTGGCGCTTCTGGGTGGTGCACCTGTGGGTCGAGGACTTCCTCGAGCTGTTCACCACCGTCATGGTCGCCTACGTCTTCGTCCTGCTGGGCGTTGTCCGCGAGAGGATCGCACTGGGCATCATCTTCATGGACATCATCCTGTACTCCGCCGGCGGCGTCATCGGCACCATGCACCACCTGTACTTCTCCGGCACGCCGGTGGAGCACATGGCCCTGGGCGCCTTCTTCTCAGCCGCCGAGGTGATCCCCCTGACCTTCCTGACGGTGGAGGCCTGGGCCTTCATGCAGCTGGGAGCCAACCGCCACGGCAAGGAGGCCGGTCCCTTCCCGCACCGCTGGGCCGTTATGTTCCTCATGGCTGTCGGCTTCTGGAACTTCCTGGGGGCCGGTGTCTTCGGCTTCCTGGTCAACCTGCCCATCGTGTCCTACTACGAGATCGGGACCGCGCTGACGGCCAACCACGCTCACGCCTCCATGATGGGCGTGTACGGCTTCATGGCGCTGGCGCTGGGGATGTTCGCCCTGCGCTACCTGGTGCCGGCCGACAAGTGGCCCGAGAAGCTCGCCAAGACCTCCTTCTGGAGCCTCAACATCGGTCTGGCCTGGATGTGCTTCGCCACCCTGCTGCCTCTGGGCATCCTCCAGCTGCGCTACTCGGTGAGCACGGGCTACTTCGAGGCCCGCCAGCTCACCTACGTCACCAACTCTGTCAACACGATCATTGAGTGGGGGCGGATGCCCGGAGACCTCATCTTCATCCTCGGCGGAGTCCTGCCCTACCTCTACATCGCCTTCCTGGGACTGAGGAACTGGCGTCGAGGGCGGACGGTGGACACCTTCGCCGAGGATGCCCTCTACGAGGAGATCCAGGGTGGGCGCAAGGCCTGGCGCGGTGAGCGCGCGGAGCTGAACGACTGATGGACTCACCCGACCTGAGCGTGTGGCTCATCGCCGTCTACGCGCTCATCATGCTGGCTGCTGCGTGGGCCGTGGACGTCCTCGGCTCGCGCAGCGCCCGGCATTCCATGTCCTGGCGGCACTCGGACTTCATGTACCACGACGACGTCGACGGCTGGAGGTGCCACGAGGACCAGTGGCTGTGGCCCACAGCCTTCGACCCGGACAAGCGCGTCATCCGCTATGAGGGCGCCCATGCGATCTGCGGGCGCTGCCCGTCCAAGGACAGCTGCTCGCCCACCCCCGGCCCACGGGAGATCACCCGGCCCGTCGACCCGTGGCCCTACTCCGACGCCGGACGCTTCCACCGCGGTGTGGGTCTGGTCATCGCCTGCGTTGGCGTCTTCATCCCGGTGCTGCTCATGGTGGCCTTTCACGCCGCCGGCGACCTCATCGTCCTGGGCACGACGACCGTCGTCGTCATCGTGGCCGGAGTCCTGCCGCTGGCCCGTCACCTGTGGAGCACCCCCGACAACGCGCCGGCCCACCTGCCCCACGTCGGCTCGCAGGAGTACCAGGAGGCGGAGGAGGCTCGTCGCTCATCGGGCACCGGGCCCGTCCCGGTGTCGATCAGTGCACGCCCCTCGGGATACCGCTCAGTGCGTGAGGCGGCCGAGGCGATCGCCACCGCTCAGGCCCGTGCGGCCGCAACGGGGCGCACCGTGCATGTCTCCTTCCTCTCCGGGGCTGACGGCACCGGGAAGGTGGACGGCGGGACTGTCGCCTCCGCTGCCTCCGTGGAGCCCGAGCTGCGTCGCGTCACCGCCCTGCGCACCCGCAAGCGGGTCCCGATCACTGGCGACGACCTCGGGGCGGATGGAACCCGCGGCGGGGCCCGGCGCTCATGGTCCTCGGCGTGGAACGAGGCCACCGACACCACACGCAGATGATTCGGGCCCAGCCCTGAGCCACGTCGACTTACCTTCCCGAAGGACCCTTCATGACTACCACCACCACCGCCATTGCGGCCCTGGCCGTCCTCGTCCTGCTTGTCCTGGCCCTCTCGCTCAAGATCATCACCCAGTACGAGCGGGGTATCGTGTTCAGGTTGGGGCGCCTGCGACCTGTCTACGACCCCGGCCTGCACCTGGTCGTTCCCTTCCTCGAGCGCCTGGTGCGGGTCGACACCCGCGTGGTCACCCTGACCATCCCGCCCCAGGAGGTCATCACGGAGGACAACGTGCCGGCGCGCGTCAACGCCGTCGTCCTGTTCAACGTCACTGACCCGGTCAAGGCCGTCATGGCGGTGGAGAACTACGCGATCGCCACCTCCCAGATCGCGCAGACCACGTTGAGGTCCGTCCTCGGCCGGGTTGACCTGGACACCGTGCTCGCCCACCGCAGCGCCCTGAACGCCGACCTGCGAGACATCATCGAGAAGCTCACCGAGCCCTGGGGCGTGGAGGTCAGTGTCGTCGAGATCAAGGACGTTGAGATTCCCGAGCAGATGCAGCGGGCCATGGCTCGTGGGGCTGAGGCCGAGCGTGAGCGCCGCGCCAAGATCATCAACGCCCGTGGTGAGCTCCAGGCCTCGAGGAGCTGCGCTCAGGGCGGCCGACACGCTCTCGAAGTCACCGGCTTCTCTCCAGCTGCGTTACCTGCAGACCCTCCTGGAGCTCGGCGCCGACCAGAACTCCACGGTCGTCTTCCCCCTGCCGATGGACATCATCGGACCGCTTCTGGAGCGCTTCGGTCCCCAGGGCGGCCTGCCGGAGGCTAACGAGGGCGAGGGCGGCGAAGGAGCTGGCGCACCGCGTCACCGATGAAGACTGCGACCGCCGCCCACACCAGGACCATGGCCGCCCATCGGGCCGGCGGGATCCGCTCGTGGAAGGCGCCCCAGGCCAGCAGGAACTGGATGGTTGGGGCGATGTACTGTCCCATTCCGACCACGGACAACGGCACGCGCCTGGTCCCGGCGGCGAAGAGCAGCAGGGGCACGGCCGTGACCGGGCCGGCTACCACGAGCAGCGCCAGGATCCACCACCCTTGATCGGGGGCCTGCCAGGCCGACTGCCCCTGCCAGGCCAGGTGGCCCAGGTAGGCGAGTGCGATGGGAGTCACGACGGCGCTCTCCACCGTCAGCCCGGTCAGAGCGTCCACGTCGGGCCCGAGCTGCTTCTTGACCAGCCCGTACAAGGCGAAGGAGAAGGCCAGCGCCAGGGAGATCCACGGCAGCGAGCCCTGCAGCACCACGAGGAGGGCCACTCCAGCGCTCGCCAGCGCGATCGAGACCCGGTGAGCGGGGCGCAACCGCTCATGCAGTACCAGCGAGGCCAGGGCCACCGTCACCAGCGGGTTGATGAAGTAGCCCAGGGCGGCGTCGGCCGTGCGCGCGCTGTTGACGCCGTAGACGTAGACGAGCCAGTTGACTGAGACCAGCAGCCCGCAGACGGATAGCATCCCCAGCAGGCGAGGTGAGCGCACCACGTGAACCAGCTGCGCCCAGCGGCGCCGCAGGGCGATGAGCGTCAGGCAGGAGACGAGCGTCCAGAGGATCCGGTGACCGATGATCTCCACACTGCCGGCGGCCGAGAGGAGGTGGAAGTAGAGGGGGAAGACGCCCCACAGGGTGTAGCAGCCGATGACCAGAGCCATCCCAGTGCTGTCGAGCGTCCCTGACGCCGAGGTCGCCGCGGCCTCAGGACGGGCCGGTGGCGTAGCGGTGGGGCCGTCTTTCGAGGAGGATGCACCGGGGAGGAGCTCATTGTGATCTGTTCCCTGATCCGTTCGCGCTCGGGGATGGCTGCGGTGACCGTGTCGCCGCTCCGCGTAGCATAGTGAGGCGCACTGGACCGCCTCGGAAGGGTCCGCTCTTTTCGCGGGTGAGGGACGGCGCGCCGATCGGTCCCGATCGCTCAGCCCCGGGCCTGACAGGCCCGGACCCCGCACGTGAAGGAGCCCCGCCATGGCCGACGCCGCCCGCGCCCGCAAGGTCGCCGACCGCATTCATGAGACTGTCGCCCGCCTCCTTCAAGGGCGCATCAAGGACCCGCGCCTGGGCTTCGTCACCGTCACCGACGTCCGTGTCACCGGCGACCTCCAGCAGGCCACCGTGTTCTACACCGTCTACGGCAGCGATGAGGAGCGGGAGGAGACGGGCCAAGGCGCTGCGCTCAGCCAAGGGACTCATCCGCTCCGAGGTTGGTAAGGCCCTCGGCATCCGCCTGACCCCCTCACTGTCCTTCCAGCTCGATGCCCTCCCACCACCGCCAAGACCCTCGAGGACGCCCTGGCCCAGGCCAGGGTGCGTGACGCCCAGATCGCCAAGGTCGCCGAGGGAGCCACCTACGCCGGTGACGCCGACCCCTACCGCCACGATGAGGAGGATGAGGACGGCGACCCTCAGGCCGAGGAGACCGACCAGGAGCCCGCAACGGACGCCGAGGACCTGTGAAGGCCTCTGAGCGGGCCGAGCCCGTGGAGCGGACCGGCCGCCATAGTGGCCCCGACCGCGCACGTCGTCGCCCCGACGTCCCCCGCGGCGCGGTCACGGCGGCCGACGGGATCCTCGTGGTGGACAAGCCCCAGGGGCTGACCAGCCACGACGTCGTCGGCGCCACCCGCCGCCTGGCCGCTACCCGCAAGGTGGGGCACGCCGGCACCCTCGACCCCATGGCCACCGGCCTGCTGCTGCTGGGCATCGGGCGCGCCACCCGTTTCCTCACCTACCTGGTGGGAGCCGACAAGACCTACGAGGCCACCGTTCGCCTCGGGGTGGAGACCACGACGGAGGACGCCGACGGGCAGATCGTCGCAGCCCGCGGCTGCCGGATCGAGGACCTGCCCGAGGGTCGCCTCCAGGAGGTGCTGACAGCCCCTGACCGGACCGATCCAGCAGGTGCCCAGTGCGGTCTCCGCCATCAAGGTCGACGGCGTGCGAGCCTACCAACGCGTCCGTGACGGTCAGGACGTCGAGCTGCAGGCCAGGCCCGTCACCATCCACGAGCTGCGACTGACCGCAGAGCCCCGGAAGGCGATCGTCGAAGCCGACGGCGCCTTCAGCGACGGCCCGGACGCAGCGGAGGCCGTCGACATCGATATCCTCGTCTCCCTGCTCGTCGGGCACCTACGTGCGCGCCCTGGCCCGGGACCTGGGGCGGGCGCTGGGCTGCAGGGGCTCATCTGACCGCGCTGCGGCAGCACCGCAGTGGGCCCCTTCGACATCGATGAGGCTCACACCCTGGCGGACCTGTCCGCCCAGGTCGAGACCGACGCCTCCAGCCCTGAGCCTCACGGGGTCACCACACTCCCGCTGGAGGAGTCGCCCGGCGCTGCTTCGAGCAGCTGGCTCTGACCGAGGGCGAGGCACGCGCACTGCGCTACGGCCAGCCCCTTGACGCCGAGGTCCTGGAGAGGGTCGAGGCACCCGAGGGCCGGCGGCCACAGGCCTCTTCGGGGGCGGTTGAGCAACGCGTGGTGGCAGGATTCGCTCCCGGTGGGCGCCTCGTGGCACTGTTGAGGCACCAGGGTCCACGTGCGCGCCCGGTACTGGTCCTGGACCCGGCCTGAGACGCGCACCCGGGCCGCCGGCCCGTCCGGCGACAGCACACCCGATGAGCACCTTTGCGTGAGGAGACATGATGAGCCAGACCGGAGGATGCCGCTGCGGATGCGGCGGGCACGGCAAGCGCAACGAGCAGGACGAGCGGGCCGCCGCTCCCGCAGTCGCCCAGCCGGTGGGTGAGGGATACCGGCCCGAGCCCGCACAGACCTCCCCGGAGGTCGTCGACGCCGTCGCCATCGCCTCAGCGGTGACGACGGCCCTGGGAGCGGGAGCGCCGCAGGGCGTCACCCCCGGGCACAAGGCCGGTAACCTGCTGGGTCTGCGTGATGTCTCCGCCTCTGCCTCGGGCGGTGGCGGTTGCGGTTGCGGAGGCCACTGACTCGGCCCCGTCACACGCTGTGGCGCTGGAGGGCCTCGGTGACCGTCGTCAGGCGTGAGGGGCCGTCAGCCTCCTCGTATCGTCCCAGGAGCAGGTCCTCCGTGATCTGCCCGTCCACGAGCACCAGGACACGGTCGGCCCGGGCCGCCACCTGGGAGTCGTGGGTGACCATGACCAGAGTCGTCCCCGAGGCGTGAATCTCCCCGAGCAGGTCGAGGATCTGCAGCGCGGTGGCGGAGTTGAGCGCTCCTGTGGGTTCGTCGGCGAAGACGATCCCGGGGTCGTTGATGAGGGCCCGGCAGATGCCTGCGCTGCAGCTGGCCTCCGGAGACCTCGGTGACGCCGCTGGTGGCCAGCTCGGCGATCCCCATACGCTCCATGAGCTCCTCTCCACGCGCCGTGACCTCGGAGCGCGGACGCAGGCCCGCCAGGAACCCGGGCAGGACGATGTTGTCCAGCAGGCACAGGGTGGTCATGAGGTGCGCCTGTTGGAAGACGAATCCGAAACGCGTCGGTCGCAGCGCCGCCAGCTCCTTCTCACTCAGGCTCGTGATCTCCTGGCCGCCCAGGAGTACCGAGCCGGCGTCGGGCTGGTCCATGCCGCTCAGGCAGTGCAGAAGGGTGGACTTCCCGGACCCGGAGGGCCCCATGATGGCGACGAACTGCCCCTGCTCGACATCCAGGTCGAGGTCTCGCAGGACGGGGGAGTGGTAGCTCTTGGACAGGTGCTGGGCCCGCAGGACCGGTTGCCCGGCTCCCACGGGGACGGCCGGTCCGGCGGCTGCTGATCCGGTGCGCCATGGGGAACGCGATGGGGTGGAGGCACGCATTCTGTCTCTCCTTACTCGCCGGTGGTCAGGGTCATGGTCAGGGGCATGGTGCGTAGGCGTCTGAGTGCCAGGGCGACAGCGCCGACGACGGTGGCCAGCAGTGCCCCTGGTAGGACGAGCCCCACCAGCCACCAGTTGGGGAGGAGCTGAAGGTCGGGGGCTCCGCGCGAGGCCATGACTGCCCCGATCGCGGGGCTGCCCAGAGCGGAGGCTCCCAGGAGCCCCAGGGCGGTCCCCACTAGCGCCAGGAGGCCGAAACGGATGAGGTACTGCCCCGCAACTGCCCGTCTGGTGCATCCCAGCGCCATCAGGACGCCGATCTGAGGTCGCTCCCGCGAGACGATGAGGACGGTGAACAGCACCGTGATGAGGAAGGACAGCCCCAGCGCGATGGCGCAGGCCAGCGTGGTGACGACGCGGACCTGGGAGCCGGTGGCCCCGAAGAACTGGGCGGCATACTGATTCATGCTGACCGCCTGGATCCCCGGGTACTCGCCGCTCAGCTGCTTGGCGAGGGCGCTGGCCTGCTGAGTGGAGCCGGCGTCGGCGTAGACGATCTGCCACAGCGCGGGGGTACCGTCGTCGAAGGTGGCCTTGGCGGTATGCCCGTTGTTGGTGATGTCCTGGTAGACACCCGTGACCGTCAGGTCCTTGTCACCGTCGGCGGTGCGGACGGTGACCGTGGCGCCCTCCTTGGCGCCCGTGTCCTGGGCCTGGCTGTAGGACAGGGCGATCTCGTCGTCGGTGGTGGGGGCGCGCCCGGAGAGGTACTCCATGGGGAAGGCCTCATGGTCCCCGATATCAATGAGCGTCGTCTCCCAGCTGCCGGCGGCAGCGGACATCTTGTAGCTGCGGCGCAGCATCGTGGTGTGCCGGGTGACGCGGGGGTCGGAGTCGACGGCCTTCTCCACGGCGGCCAGGTCCTGGACCCCGGTGCGCACGTCGATACGCAGGTCGGCCCGACCGGCCCCCAAGTAGGTGGCCACACGTGGGTCGCTCAGAGTCGAGGAGACATTCATCGGCAGCACCATGGTGAAGGTGCACAGCGCCAGGACACCGAGCATCAGGGGCGTTGGAGGGGCGCAGTGCCTCGCGCGCCCCGAGCCACATCTGAACCGGAAGGCGGCGAAGGCTCGTCAGTCTCCAGCGCTGCCGGCGTGGGCGCAGGGAGGCGCTGGTGCCGCTGCGCAGGGGCCTCAATGGCCGAGATGCGGCCGATGCGCCGCAGAGCCAACCAGGTGAATCCGATGACTCCGAGCGCCAGAACCAGAACCGTGAGGATCGGCAGCCCCACGCTCCACAGGGTTGTCGCGGGCCGACCCAGGTAGAGGGTCGTCGGGGCCTCCAGGGCAGTGGCGAGGGGCTGGCCGGCCACGTAGCCCAGGGCCGCCCCCAGCGCTGACAGAGCCAGGTACCTGGCCACGTAGAGGCGGCGTATCCGCCCCAGTGGCGCCCCTGATGGCCTTGAGCACGGCGATCTGGGCCAGGTCCGTCTCGACGGCCGCCAGCACCGTGTAGCGCACGGCGAGGACGGCGACAACCGCCAGAACGACAGCCACCACCAGGGCCACTGCCACGATGAGCATGGCGTTGAGTGAGTTCATGAGCTGGATCATCGAGGCGCTGACGTTGATGCCGTTACTGGGCAGACCCGCCTCCTTGTAGGCGTCGATGACGCCGCCGGGACGGGTGGAGTCGGTCAGGCTCATCTCAATGAGGTACTCGGGCTCGGTGATCTGCTGCTCCAGGGCGGAGAAGTCCTCTGGCGAGACCACCAGGCGCTTGGAGGGGATCATGGCGGCATTCATCTGGGCGTCGCGTGCGAATCCCACGACGGTCAGGGTCGTGGTCCTGCCGGCACTGCTGACGGTCACGGTGTCGCCGACATCGGCGCTGTTGATCGCCCGGTAGTGGATCGGCAGCACCACCTCTCCCGGCCCCGGGCTGACGGGTTCGCCGTCGTCGTCGAGCAGGAGGTCGAGGTGCTTGGGAGAGGTGACGAAGGCGGGCTCGTTGTAGGACTCGGACTGGTTGACGCCGTTGATGGACAGCTCCTGGCGCGCTACCGGAAGGGTCTTGATGACCTCGTGGTCGGTGACGTCGCTGCGCGCCTGCACCCACGTCTCGATCGCCCGCCGGTCGCGGTCGTCAATACGGCCGGAGTGCATCTGCACCAGGTCCGGCAGCTTGGCCCGCTGCGAGAGCCGGTGCGTGGCCGACAGGCTGTCCACCACCAGGGACGTCCCAGCCGACATCAGTGTGGCCGCCAGGGCGATGAGAGCGGTCAGGGTGGCGGCCACGACGGCGCCGCGCGCCAGGTCCGCCTTGAGAAGTCGCATCAGCATGACAGCAGCCTCCTTGGAGTCTGTCCTCGGTCTTGCAGGCTCTTTCCCGGATGAGGGATTCCCAGGTGAGGGAACGGTTCTCGACGCTAATCGACTGACAGTCGGTATCGAGAATAGACTGACGGTCGAAACGCGTCAAGGCGTGTCGAGGGCGGCTGGTTCGCATCCGGCCGCGCCCCCGTGGCAGGGTTGTCCCGCGCACGCACCTCTCCCGACCCGGCGGGGTGGGCGGGGGTGTGGATGCGGATGAAGACAGGGGCGCGGTGCGCCCACGGGCCGATGAGAGCAGGAACAGCGACAGTGGAGGTCTGGTACGGCGCCGAGCAGGTGCCAGCGAGCCTGAGTGCTCCGGGAGGGCCGGGCGCCGTGGTCACGATGGGCATCTTCGACGGCGTCCACCGCGGGCATCAGGCGGTCCTGGGACGCGTCGTCGAGCTCTCCCATGAGCTCGCCCACGGCGACCGGCGACCCCTGGCCGTCGCGGTCACCTTCGACCCCCACCCCCGTAGCGTCCACCAGCCCGAGGCCGACCTGCCCCTCATCGCCTCCCTGACCGACCGCCTGGCCTCCCTGGGGGACCTCGGTCTCGACGCGGTCCTGGTCATCACCTACACCCTCGACTTCGCCGCCCAGAGCCCGCAGGACTTCGTGCGCACCTGGCTGGAGGAGCTGCTCGGGGCTCGCGCGGTCGTCGTCGGCGACGACGTCCGCTTCGGTTGGCGCAACTCCGGGGACGCCGCCACCCTGGAGCAGATCGGTCGCCAGGACGGCTTCGAGGTGGAGATCGTCTCCACCATCTGCTCCGACGAGGGGCGTCGCTGGTCCTCGACGTGGATCCGCCAGTGCCTCAAGGACGGGAACATGGGGCAGGTAAGCCGGGTCCTGGGGCGTCCCCACCGGCTGCGCGGCGTCGTCGTGCGAGGTCTGCGCCGCGGCCGCGAGCTCGGGTTCCCCACCGCCAACCTGGAGGCCGCCACCGCCGGTGTCGTGCCGCCCGACGGGGTCTACGCCGGCTGGCTGATTCGCGGCTGCGCAGATGAAGGCGATGTCCAGCGGCTGCCCGCCGCCATCTCGATCGGCACCAATCCCACCTTCGACGACGTTCCCCAGCGCACGGTCGAGGCTCATGTCCTGGGGCGAGCCGACCTCAATCTCTATGGCGAGGAGGTGGGGGTCGAGCTCGTCGAGCGCCTGCGCCCCATGCTCGCCTTCGATGGGCTCGACGCGCTCCTGGTGCAGATGCGCGCCGATATCGAGGACACCGCACGGATTCTGGGAGTCCCAGTCCCCGAGCCGATCCGTCCCGAGGACGTCACCGCGCAGTAGCTCCGGGTGTGTGCGTCGAGCCTTCGGGGAGGCGCTCGCCGTCGGAGCCTGACCGTCGCATCGCGCTTCCGCCCCGGGACTGTGCCGGTTCGCACAGCCTCTGGCGTGATCGGAGGGAAGCGGCGCTGGTAAGGTTGGCGGGCCGTCGATCGGCCACGGATACCTCATGCCCGGGAGAACCTGCCCCGGCGCTCCGTGCAACGAGACCCGAAGGAGTCCGCATGTCGGTTACCGCAGAGCGCAAGCAAGAGATCATCGCCGAGTACGCCACCCACGAGGGTGACACGGGCTCCCCGGAGGTCCAGGTCGCCATCCTCACCGAGCGCATCTCCAACCTCACCGAGCACTTCAAGGGCCACACCCACGACCACCACTCGCGTCGCGGCCTCTACCTGCTCATCGGTAAGCGCCGTCGCCTGCTCGACTACCTCATGAAGGAGGACATCGAGCGCTACCGTGCTCTTATCGCCCGCCTCGGCATCCGCCGCTGAGCGCGCTGACAGCCTCGAGCCGTGCGGCCCGGCCCCTGGAGGGGAGCCGGGCCGCATCGCGTTCAAGGGGGCGCTTCGCCCGTCGTCAGAGCAGTGAGGTGTAGAGCGCCTTGATGTCCTCACGGGTCGCGGGGTGCAGGCCAGTTTCGTCCTGCCGTTGGTCACCACTTTGTCACGATCGAGTAAGACCGGTCCAGGAAGGCATCGGTTCCGCGCGTCCCATCTCACGTGGCATCCGGTGGCGCTGATCGGCATCACGGGGCCGCGCACGATAGAATCTGCGCGGCTGTGCCCTCGTGTACTCGCCGGCTCATCGATGCTCTCCCAGCGTGCGAGCCGGCCAGGAGTGCGCAGGTGGCGCAGTCCGCCCCCGGGAAGAGACCCGGGGAGCGGCCGGCCCCGTCGGTTTTCGGTGGTGGCCTCCGGAACCGCGCTCGCGCCGTCGGATCAAGGAGATCCGCGTATGGCAGCACTCGGCTCCGTGGGCCTCGATCGAAGGCCACGGACCGGCACGACGATCGCGAGAAAGAGACTTCATGTTCATTGACGACCCCGAGGTCACCGCCGCCGAGGCAGTGATCGACAATGGCTCCTTCGGTAAGCGCGTGGTGCGCTTCGAGACGGGCCGCCTGGCCAAGCAGGCCGCTGGAAGCGCCATGGCCTACCTCGACGGTGAGACCGCCGTCCTGTCCGCCACCACCGTGGGCAAGCACCCCAAGGACCAGTTCGACTTCTTCCCTCTGACCGTGGACGTCGAGGAGCGCCAGTACGCGGCCGGCCGCATCCCCGGCTCCTTCTTCCGCCGCGAGGGTCGCGCCGGAACCGCCGCCATCCTGGCCTGCCGCCTCATCGACCGTCCGCTGCGCCCCTCCTTCGTCAAGGGCCTGCGCAACGAGGTCCAGGTCGTTGAGACCGTCCTGGCCATCCACCCCGACGACGACTACGACGTCCTGGCCATCAACGCCGCCTCGATGTCCACCCAGATCGCCGGCCTGCCCTTCTCCGGGCCCGTGGCCGGTACCCGCCTGGCCCTCATCGACGGGCACTGGGTGGCCTTCCCCCGCTACTCCGAGCAGCAGCGCGCCACCTTCCAGATGGTGGTGGCCGGCCGCGTCCTGGAGTCCGGCGACGTCGCCATCATGATGGTCGAGGCCGGTGCCACCGAGCATGCCTGGGAGCTCATCAACGCCGGGGCCGTGGCCCCCACCGAGGCCGTCGTTGCCGAGGGCCTGGAGGCCGCCAAGCCCCACATCAAGGCCCTGTGCGAGGCCCAGCTCGAGGTCGCCCAGCACGCCTCGAAGCCCACCGCCGAGTTCCCCCTCTACCTGGACTACACCGACGAGCAGTACGAGGCCGTGGAGAAGGCCGCCGAGGCCCACGGCCTGGCCGCCGCCATCGCCACCGAGGGCAAGCAGGCCCGCGACCTGGCCACCGACGCCGTGCGCGACGAGGTCCTGGCCGAGCTCGCCGAGACCTTCCCCACCGAGGAGGACACCAAGGCCCTCAAGGCCGCCTTCCGCTCCGTGACCAAGAAGATCGTGCGTCACCGCACCCTCACCGAGGGTGTGCGCATGGACGGTCGCGGCCTGAAGGACATCCGCACCCTGGCCGCCGAGGTCGAGGTCCTGCCCCGCGTGCACGGCTCGGCCATCTTCGAGCGCGGCGAGACCCAGATCCTGGGCGTGACCACCCTCAACATGCTGCGCATGGAGCAGCAGGTGGACGACCTCTCCCCGGTCACCCACAAGCGCTACATGCACAACTACAACTTCCCGCCCTTCTCCACCGGCGAGACCGGCCGCGTGGGCGCCCCCAAGCGCCGCGAGATCGGCCACGGCAACCTGGCCGAGCGGGCCCTCGTGCCCGTCCTGCCCACCCGCGAGGACTTCCCCTACGCGATCCGCCAGGTCTCCGAGGCCCTGGGCTCCAACGGCTCGACCTCCATGGGCTCGGTGTGCGCCTCCACCCTGTCCCTGCTCAACGCCGGTGTGCCGCTGCGCGCACCCGTGGCCGGTATCGCCATGGGCCTCATGCACGAGGTCATCGACGGTGAGACCAAGTGGGCCACCCTCACTGACATCCTCGGCTCCGAGGACGCCTTCGGGGACATGGACTTCAAGGTCGCCGGAACCCGTGACTTCATCACGGCCCTCCAGCTGGACACCAAGCTCGACGGCCTGCCCTCCGAGGTGCTGGCCGGCGCGCTCGGTCAGGCCCGTGACGCCCGCCTGTTCATCCTCGACGTCCTGGCCCAGGCCATCGATGCCCCCGACGAGATGGCCCCCACGGCCCCGCGTGTCCTGGCCGTGCGCATCCCGGTGGACAAGATCGGTGAGGTCATCGGCCCCAAGGGCAAGATGATCAACCAGATCCAGGAGGACACCGGCGCGGACCTGACGGTCGAGGACGACGGCACCGTCTACATCGGCGCCTCCGACGGCCCCTCGGCCGAGGCGGCCCGCGACGCCGTCAACGCCATCGCCAACCCGCAGATGCCCGAGATCGGTGAGCGCTTCGTGGGCACCGTGGTCAAGACCACCACCTTCGGCGCCTTCGTCTCGCTGACCCCCGGCAAGGACGGCCTGCTCCACATCTCCCAGATCCGCCGGCTCGTCGGCGGCAAGCGCGTGGAGAACGTCGAGGACGTCCTCAACGTGGGGGACAAGGTCCAGGTCGAGCTGGCCGAGATCGACCAGCGCGGCAAGCTGAGCCTGCACGCGGTCCTCACCGACGAGCAGCTCGCCGCCGAGGCCGAGGGTGAGGCCTCCCGCAAGGCCTCCCGTGACAGCGGCTCGCGCCGCGAGAGCAAGGACGAGGACGGCGAGCAGCCGCGCCGCGAGCGTCGTCCGCGCCGTCGTCGCATGCGCAGCGCCGAGTCCTCCGAGGAGGAGTGAGACCCGTTCAGCGGCCCCTAGCCGACTGATGCATCTTCCGGTGTCCCCGTCCGGTCCTCTGGGCCGGGCGGGGACACCGTCGTCATCGGGGCAGTGCGTTCGCTGCGCGCGGCAGGGACGCGGCCGGTTGCGGGAACGACACTGGGCCCGCCAGCCCGCTAGTCTTCGCGGGTGACCAACCCAGACATGCGCGCCGGATCAGCCCGGCAGGCGGCCTCTCAGCCCTCCTCGACCCCCGCGACCGGGCAGTCCTCGAGCCCGACCGACTACGCCGAGATGGAGCTCGGGCGCGGGCGCCCCGGCCGCGACGGCACCGAGCTGACCCTGCACGACGACGGTGCGCTCACCCGTCGCTCGGTCCTGCCCGGAGGGGTGCGAGTCATCACCGAGTCTGTGCCGGGGCTGCGCTCGGCCTCGATCGGCATGTGGTTCGGCGTCGGCAGCCGCGACGAGGTGCCCGGCCAGGAGGGCTCCACCCACTTCCTGGAGCACCTGCTGTTCAAGGGCACCGCCACGCGCGACGCCCACGACATCGCCGAGGCCTTCGACATGATCGGCGGGGAGTCCAACGCCGCCACCTCCAAGGAGCACACCTCCTACTACGCCCGTGTGCTCGCCCCTGACGGTATGCAGGCCCTTGACGTGCTCGCCGACATGGTGACCTCCTCCCTCCTGGAGCCCACCGACGTCGAGACCGAGCGCGGTGTCATCGTCTCCGAGCTGGCCGACGCCGCCGACGACCCCGCCGACGTCGCCCAGGAGGCCTTCGCCCGCGCCGCCTTCGGTGAGGACACGCCGCTGGGCCGGCCCATCGGCGGAACCAACGAGACCGTCACTGCGGTTCCGCGCGACGCCGTGTGGGAGCACTACAAGCGCACCTACGCCTCCGACACCCTCGTGGTGGCCGCCGCCGGCGCTGTTGACCACGATGAGGTCTGCGAGCGGGTTCTGGCCGACCTGGCCGCGGCCGGCTGGGACGCCTCACCCGATGCCGTCCCGCGTGAGCGTCGCTTCGAGGTCGAGCCCTTCGCGCCCCTGGACGTCCACGACATCACTGTCCCGCGCGAGAGCGAGCAGAGCCACCTGTACCTGACCTGCCAGGGCATCGCCGTGCGCGATGAGCGGCGCTGGGCCATGAGCGTGCTTACCACCATCCTGGGAGGGGGTATGTCCTCGCGCCTGTTCCAGGAGGTGCGTGAGAAGCGGGGCCTGGCCTACACCACCTACGCCTTCGACACCTCCTACGCCGGTGCCGGCGCCTTCGGGCTCTACGCGGGCTGCGCGCCCGGTGACGTCGACGAGGTGTGTGCCGTCATGATCGGTGAGTTTGAGAAGCTGGCCGAGCACGGTGTCACCGAGCGGGAGATGATGCGCGCCCGCGGCCAGCTGCGCGGCGCCATGGTGCTCGGGGGAGAGGACTCCCTGGCGCGTATGGGACGCCTGGGGCGGGCCGAGGTCGTCACCGGGCGCCTGCGCTCCATGGAGGACAACCTGCGCCGCCTGGAGGCCGTCACACCCGAGGAGGTCCGGGAGATGGCCGCCTGGCTGGTGGAGCAGAAGCGCGCCCGCATCCTCGTGGGCCCGGTCGCCTGACAGCTGCCGACAACCGATGGGGTTGATGGCCCGCTCATCGAACACCGCAGGAGTCAGAAGAGGGGCTGAGTGTCCAAATCGGTGACAAAGGCGCGGATCGCTCTCATCCAGCCGATGCGCAACCCCATGATTCCAAGGTTCTCCAGCCTGCGCTCTAAGAGATGGAGGTCCTTTGTATCCGAAATGGACACCAACAAGCTGATTCCAGTCGTCGGCCACTGGTGCTGCTGGTCCAAGTGGGCCGGGTCTTCGCTCAGCGACGGAAGCCGAAGGCGGCACCGATGAGCTGATCGAAGACCCGGTCGGGCAGGACTCGGCGCGCGGCAATGAGCGGCTTGGCCATGAAGCCCACGGCGTAGCGGGTCCGGGGGTGACGGGCGGTGACGATCTTGCCGACGGTACGAGCGATGACCTCCGGCGGGGAGTAGTGCCGCCGGTTCGACTCGCTGCGCATGGCTCCGGCCACGTCTCGGATCTGGTCGGCGTAGGCACTGCCCTCGGCCGTTGCCTCCAGGTGGTCGGCGGCGATCGATGCCCATTCGGTGCGGATGCCGCCGGGCTCGACCACGACGACGTCGATCCCGAAAGGAGACAGCTCGATGCGTAGCGCGTCGCTCAGGGCCTCGACGGCGTACTTGGTGGCGTGGTACCAGCCGCCCAGTGGTGTGGTCAGCCTCCCGCCGATGGAGGAGATGTTGATGATGGTGCCCGAGCCCCGGGTTCGCATGTGCGGGGTGATGAGTTGGGTGAGGCGCGCCAGACCGAAGACGTTGACCTCGAACTGGCGGCGGGCCTCGTTGATCGGGACGTCCTCGATGGCGCCGTAGGAGCCGTAGCCGGCGTTGTTGACCAGGACGTCGATGCGTCCGGTCTCCTCCAGGATGCGGTTGACGCCGGAGCTCATGGAGGCGTCGTCGGTGACGTCCATGGCCAGCGGGCGGATGCCGTCGGCGGTCAGGGCCTGGAGACGGTCGGTACGGCGGGCCGCGCCGTAGACGATGTAGCCCAGTGCCTGGAGCTTGCGGGCGGTGTCCTCTCCGATGCCGGAGGAGGCACCGGTGACGAGCGCGGTGCGGGTCCCGCCGTGGTCTGCTGTGCTAGCAGGAGAGCTCGTGGTGGCGGTGGCCTGATCGGGCGCGGTGGTGGTCATCGTCTGAGGGTCCTCTCGTTAACATGAATCATCGTTCAGGTACTATCATGAATGTAGATTCATATTTGTGCAAGTGAGATGCTCGGCGCGGTATTGGGCACACCTGAGGAAGGGGAGAAGGATGGCTCGGGAGACTCGTGATGCGGCTGATCGGGACGGGGTGGTGACGGAGGCGAGCGGTGCGACGTCGGAGCGTTCGGCACGGCGTGCCGACGCGGTGCGCAACCGAACCGCCATCCTGGAGGCCGCCAAGCAGCTGGTCACCGAGCAGGGGCGCTGAGGTCGCCATGGGGAGATCGCTCGGGTGGCAGGCGTTGCCGTGGGCACGCTCTACCGGCACTTCCCCAATAAGGCCGACCTGCTCGCGGCGGTCGTCAACGAGTACGTCGAGGCCCTGGCCGATGATGCTCAAGGCGCCTGGGAACGTGTCGAGTCCGGTAGGTCCGAAGCCGACCAGGAGCTCCTGGACTTCCTGGAGCGGGCCCTGGAGATGATCGCCCGCAGCCACGCCGCCAAAAACCGTTGCTCGGGCGCTGGGGGCGGAGGTGGAGTACGCCGAGCCTGAGACTCGCGCCACCGAGGCGCTGGGTCGCCTCATCGAGGCAGGGCGCTCCAGCGGCCGGCTGCGACGCGACCTCACCGTCTCCGACCTCTACATCCTCATGGTCTTCTACCCCGGCGACGGCTCGGTTGAGGTTCGTCGGCGCTGGCTCGAGCTCATCCGTCCGGGTTTGCTCGAGGACGGCCAGTAAGACGGCCCCGCTGCGGGCGGGCCAGTCGCTAGGGTGGGGCCATGACGATTCGCGTAGCTGTTGTAGGCGCCGCCGGGCGCATGGGATCGACCGTCTGCCAGGCGGTGGAAGACGCCGAGGGGCTTGAGCTCGTGGCCCGCCTGGACGTGGGGGACGCCCTTGACGCCGAGCACCTGGCGGGCGCCGATGTTGCCGTCGACTTCACCGTCCCCAGCGTCACCGAGGCCAATGTTCACGCCCTGCTTGACGCCGGAGTGGACGTCGTCGTGGGCACCACCGGTTGGAACGAGGGGTCTTACGGGCGCATCCGTGAGCACCTGACCCGGCCCGAGGCCGCCGGCCGCAGCGTCCTCATCGCCCCGAACTTCGCCCTGTCCGCCGTGCTGGCCATGAGCTTCGCCGCGAAAGCCGCCCCCTACTTCGAGTCCGCCGAGGTCATCGAGCTCCACCACCCCAACAAGGTCGACGCGCCCTCGGGCACCGCGGTCGCCACCGCCCAGGGCATCGCCGCCGCCCGCGCCGAGGCGGGCCTGAGCGCCATGCCGGACGCCACCCAGACCGACCCCGACGGCGCTCGCGGTGCGGTGGTCGACGGCGTCCACGTCCACGCCGTGCGCCTGCGGGGGCTGACCGCCCACGAGGAGGTCGTGCTCGGCAACCCCGGTGAGCAGCTGACCATCCGCACCGACTCCTTCGACCGAGCCTCCTTCATGCCCGGCGTGGTCCTCGCCGTGCGGCAGGTCTCCAGCCGCCCCGGCCTGACCATCGGTCTGGACTCCCTGCTCGAGCTCTGAGGCAAGGGAGAGGCTGCAGTAGCCGCTCGGGGGCCTACAGCGAGGCCGCCCAGCAGTCCTCAGTGATGCCCTCACCGACACCGAGCACCCGGTGGGCCCCGGTGGGCGCCATGCCCACCGAGGACAGGAGCCGGCTGACCGACTTGTCCCCGCGCACCGCCCAGGCCACGAGCGCCCTGGCCCCGTCCTGACGCGCCAGGTCCACGGCCGCCGCCAGGAGCCGGGAGCCGTGCCCGCGGCGCTGGCTGGCCGGCTCCACGCCCAGGGCCGTGACCTCCACGGCCTGCACCCCGGCCTCGTCGACGTGGCCCTCGGCGTCCATGGACTGGGTGGGGGCCAGACCCAGCAGGCCCACCACCGTCCGGCTCGCAGCGTCCGCCTGGGCGGTGGTGGCCACCAGGACGTGGTGCTCGGGCGAGGGCGGCTCTGTCACCGCTGCCTCCCAGCCTGCCGCGATGACGGGGGCGGCGATCATCGCCCGTACGCCCTGGGGCAGCGGCGCACTGTGCTCGGCGGTGTGGCCGGCCTCCAGGGAGGCCAGCATGGTGGCGGCCTGGACCTGCCCGATCGCCGTCAGGTCCTCCGCCCGAGCCGGGCGCACGAAGCCTCCCGATGCCTGGGGGCCGTCATGGTCATGCTCCGCACAGTTGTGGGCGTCGGGGGAGTGGCGGTGCGGGGCGCGCGTATTCGCATCCGGGTTCAGCCCGGCCAGAGGATCGGCGCCCAGGACGGAGCCGTCCCGGCTCTCGGAGGACGATGATGGCGATGCAGGGTGAGGGGGTCGAGGAGGTCATGGACCGAGCCTAGGGTGACGGTCCCGCCGGGCCGACGAGCCCAGGCGGGAACACAGGCGCCTATGAGACAGATCATGAGAAGAGGCCCTCAGCGGGCCGGGTGCACGTTAGGGTGGCGCCATGAGCGCAGCCCCCTCCCGCAGCTTCGGTTCCGTCGGCGTCGCCATGGTCACGCCCTTCACGCCCAGTGGGGAGGTCGACTTCGACGCCGCTCGAGCCCTGGCGGTCAGCCTGGTCGACGATGGTGCCGACCTGATCCTCTTGTCGGGCACCACCGGTGAGTCCCCGACCACCCACACCCCCGAGAAGCAGGAGCTGATCCGTCAGGTCAAGGACGCCTTGTCCGGCCGCGCCATGATTATGGCCGGCGCCGGCTCCAACGACACCGCCCACGCGGTGCGCATTGGCGTTGCCTCCCAGGAGGCCGGCGCCGAGGGCCTGCTCATCAACGCCCCCTACTACAACCGCCCCAGCCAGGAGGGCGTCTACCGGCACATCAACGCCGTCGTGGAGGCCACCGACCTGCCCGTCATGATCTACGACATCCCCGGACGCACCGGCGTGAAGATCACCGAGGAGACGCTGGCCCGCCTGGCCGAGAACCCCCGCGTCAAGGCCGTCAAGGACGCCACCGGCGACGTCGAGCAGGGCTTCCGACGCATGGAGTCCACCGGCCTGGAGTACTACTCCGGCGACGACGGCCTCAACTTCGCCTGGCTCACCCACGGCGCCTCCGGCGTCATCTCCGTGGCCGCCCACGCCGACGCCCACTCCTGGCGCCAGATGATCGACGCCGTCGACGCCGGCGACCTGGCCAGCGCCCGCACCCTCGCCCGCAGCCTGCGCCCACTGGTCCACGCCATCATGGGTGGCGGGCAGGGGGCCGTCATGGCCAAGGAGGCCCTGCACCTCCAGGGACGCCTGCCCAGCCCCGCCCTGCGCCTGCCCCTGGTGCGCGCCGAGGAGGCCGAGGTCGCCGCCCTGCGCGAGGTCCTGGCCGCCTCCGGGCTGCTCTGAGAAGAACCAGCAGGGCACTGCCGCCATGCGCATGTGGTCGCTGCACCCGAGCCACCTGGACCGTGCGGGCCTGGTGGCCTGCTGGCGCGAGTCGCTCCTGGCCCAGGCGGTCCTGGCCGGGCGCACCCGCGGCTACCGCAACCACCCCCAGCTCGAACGCTTCCGCGCCGTTCCAGATCCGGTCACCCCGGCGGTAGCGGTGGGCGCCTACCTGTGGGGGCTGCGCGAGGAGGCCGTCCGGCGCGGCTACCGCTTCGACGCCACCCGCATCGACCTGCCTGAGCCGGAGTGCACCGGCGTCAGCCTGACGGTCACCGAGGGGCAGATGGACCTGGAACGCAGGCACCTTGAGGCCAAGCTGGCCGGCCGCGCCCCCGACCTCCTGCCTCTGCCGGAGCGGCTTGAAGCGCACCCGATCTTCCGGGTCGTCCCCGGCGACGTCGAGCCCTGGGAGCGGGCACTGACCCCGTAAGACCCGGGGCGGGCACAGAGGCGACCGGTACCGCGGCCGTCAGCCCGCTGCCGCGGCTTTGGCGAGCATCCGCTCGCGCACGACGCGGCGCAGGATCTTGCCGATCTGGGAGCGCGGCATCTCCTCAATGACCTCCAGGCGGTGCGGAAGCGCGTAACGCGGGACCGTCCGCTCGGCGTGCTCCCGCACCGCCTCCAGGGTCACCGACCCCGGCGCGGTCCCCTCGGCCAGAACCACGGCGGCGCACACGAGCTCGCCCATCGCGCCGTCGGGAAGCCCCACCACGGCGACGTCGGCCACGCCCGTCATGGATCTGATCGCGGCCTCCACCTGACTGGGGTAGACGTTGAAGCCGCCGGTGAGGATCAGCTCGCGCTTGCGGTCGGCCATCCACAGGAAGGAGTCCTCCCGGCGCACGATGTCGCCCGTGCGCAGCCAGCCGCCCGGCAGGATCGCGGCCTGCGTGGCCGCCTCGTCCTCCCAGTAGCCGGCGAAGACCTGGGGGCCGCGCACCAGCAGCTCACCCGGCTCGCCGTCGGGCACCTCCCGGTCAGGGTCCGGGTCCTCGGGGTCCACAACGCGCACGTCCGTGGAGGGGAAGGGCAGGCCCAGCGCACCCAGGCGGCGCGAGGGCCCCATGGGCGTGCCCGCGACGATCGGACTCGTCTCAGTCATGCCGTAGCCCTCGACGAAGAAGCCGCCGGTCGCCTTCTCCCAGCGGGCCCCGACCTCCGGCGGCATCGGGGCCGCCCCGCACACCCCGTAGCGCAGGGTGTCAAGGCTCGTGCCCCGCTTCTGTGCGCCGTCGAGGATCCGTTCGAACATGACCGGCACGCCGACGAAGAAGGTGAAGGGGCGCCGCTCGTGCGCAGCGAGCACCTGATCCACCGAGAACTTGGGCAGCATCACCTGGGTGGCGGCCTTCTGCACCGCGCAGAAGAGGTTGAAGGTCAGCCCGAAGGCGTGGAAGAAGGGCAGCAGGCACAGGAAGTTCTCCCCGCCCTCATGCAGCATCGGCACCCAGGCGATGGCCTGGTTGGCGTTGGCCCGCAGATTGGTATGCGTGAGCATCGCCGCCTTGGGGGTGCCGGTCGTCCCGCCGGTGTGCAGCAGGACCGCGATGTCGGAGCCGGCCGGGTAGGGGAATCGTGAGGGGATCCGGTGAGCGCCGGCCACCTCCTTGTCCCAGGAGCGCACCCCCGCCGGCAGGCTCCGGGCCCGGAAGGCGGCCCGCTGCCGCCGGGCCCGCTCCACCGGAAGACGCAGCGCGGCGCGCAGACGCACCGGCATTGCGGCTGAAAGATCCACACTGAAGACCGTGCGCCCCTGGAGCGCATCGCCGTCGGCGCCTGAAGCCGGACGGGGATCGGTGACGAGGCCGACGCCCTTCTCCCACACGATGACGACGCGGGCCCCGTGCGCGTCCAGCTGGGAGCGGATCTCCTCGGCGGGCGCCAGCGGGTTGTGCTCGGCCACGACCGCGCCGATGCGCAGCGCCCCGTAGAGGGCCACGGCGTGCTGCGGACAGTTCGGCATGATGAGGGCCACCCGGTCGCCCTTGTGCACCCCCGAGGTCCGCAGCACCTGTGCCGCCCGCTCTGAGGCCTCCAGCAGTTCGCGGTAGGTCATCTCCGCGCCCAGGAAGTCGATGGCGACCCGATCGGGGTAGAAGCGCGCCGCTGTCTCCAGCAGCTCGCTCAGCGGCGCGTCGGGAACCTCGATCGCCGCCGGGATGCCGGGCTGGTAGTGAGGGCGCAGGTAGTGGCGGTGGTCCTGGGTGGCCCGCTGCGGTGAGGCGGCGGCGTTGATCGTGCTGTCAGTCATGTCTGTGGAGTCGAATCGGGCTGTGGGTGGGAGCAGTCAGGTGATCTGGGGCGGCTGCGATCTGAAGGCGCGCCCTCAGCGGGAGGCCGCGTTGTCATGCGGCCCGGCCTTGCTGTCCTGGCCGCCCTCCTGCTGACCGCCGTCCCTGCGCTCACCCCGGCCGGGGAAGTGCTCAACGATGGACACGGCCGCCGCCGTCGCCGCCCCGGGAGGCCGCCTCCCGGGCCGCCAGGGAGCTCATCGCGCACCACGCGCCGCAGCACCTTGCCGATCTGGGAGCGGGGCATCTCGGTCAGGATCGCGATCTGGCGCGGCAGGGGCGTAGTTGGACAGGTTCTTGGCCGCCCACTCGCGCACCTGCTCCAGGGTGACCGTCTGGCCCTCCTTGGGCAGGATCGCGGCGACCACGGACTCATTGCCGGCCTCGGCCGGCAGCCCGACGACGGCGACCTCCTCCACCTGCGGCATTGAGCGGACCGCGGCCTCCACCTCCGTGGGGTAGATGTTGAAGCCCCCGGAGATGATGAGCTCCTTGCGGCGGTCGGCGATGACGTGAAGCCGTCCGCCTCCTGGCGCACCAGGTCGCCCGTGCGCAGCCAGCCCCGTCCAGCAGCACCTCGGCGCTCTCCTCGGGTTGTCCCAGTAGCCGGAGAACACCTGGGGGCCGCGGGCCAGCAGCTCGCCGACCTCCCCGGGAGCCACCTCGCGCTCGACGTCCTCAGGGTCCACCAGGCGCACCTGCGTGGAGGGGTAGGGCACCCCCAGGGTGCCGGGCCGACGCGCCGGCGAGATCGGGTTGCCCAGGATGATGGGGAGGACTCGGTCATCCCGTAGCCCTCGATGATGGTGCCACCGGTGGCCTCTTCCCAGGCCTGCGCCACCGCCAGCGGGTTGGGGGGCCGCCCCGCACGGCGATCTTGCAGGGAGGACAGGTCCGCCCCCGTGGCCCGAGCCCGGGTCACCAGACGGTCGAACATGACCGGCACCCCCGGGAAGAAGGTGGCCGGGCGCCGCTTCCAGGCGGCCAGCACCAGGTCTGCCCCGAACTTGGGCAGCACCACCTGGGTGGCGGCCAGCCCCACCGCGCACAGCAGCGACAGGGACATGCCGAAGGCGTGGAAGAAGGGCAGGACCGCGTAGAAGGTCTCCTTGCCCGCGCTCGTGGTGCCGGACGCCCAGGCCAAGGACATCTCGGCGTTGGAGCGCAGGTTCTCGTGGGTGAGGCACACGGCCTTGGGCGTGCCCGTCGTCCCGCCGGTGTACAGCAGGGCCGCCGCCTCCGAGACGCTCGGCAGCGGGAAGCCCGTGGCCAAGGGGATGGCGGAGGCGGCCAGGTCGTCCCAGGAGCGCACCCCGGCCGGGATCCTGCCGCGCAGCTCGCGGCGCTGGGTGCGGGCGGCCGCCACCGGCAGCCTCAGGGCCAGGCGGCTGCGCAACGGAAGATGACGGGACAGGTCCACCGAGTACACGCTCAGGCCCCCCAGGCCCGCCGCCTCCAGTGAGCCCACCGCCGCCACAAGGCGCTCGAGGGTCTTCTCCCAGGCGATGATGACGCGCCCACGGTGGATGTGGAACTGCTCGCGCAGCTGGGCGGCGGGCGCCAGCGGGTTGTGCTCGGCCACGATCGCCCCGATGCGCCAGGCCGCGTAGGGCCACGACCACGTGCTGAGGGCAGTTGGGAAGAATGAGCCCGACAACGTCCCCGCGCCCGACCCCCAGGCCCCGCAGGGTCTCCGCGGCCCGCGCCACCTGAGTCTCCAGCTGGGAGTAAGTCGTCGTGGCGCCCAGGAAGTCAGGGCCACCCGGTCCGGGAAGTCCCGGGCGGCGTCGCGCAGCATGCAGGACAGGGGCTCGCCCACCGCAGGGATCGTGGAGGGCACCCCCGCCTGACGGTAGACGGCCTCAAGGGCCTCATGACCGGAGGCGTCCGAGCCGGCCGCCGACGCGGCGCCACGCGTGAGCGCGGCTACCGACGTGCGTGAAGCACTCATGGGTCTTCCCCTTGTCTGCCGTGAGCCTTCCCCGACGGGGAGGGTTTCGCCCGCCGCGGGTGCCGCCCGCGAGCGACGATGAGAACTCAGGAGCAACCGTAACCTACGGTGGCGTAACCTGCGTGGTCGGTGGCGTTGACAACCCTGTGCGATCCGGCTCACCGGCCGGAGGAACGCGGCTCCAGGCCCCGGAGGAGCGGTAGGCGGCTGACCACCCGCAGGCGGCGCGTGGGACGAGTCATCGCCACATACAGGTCGCCCGCGCTGCGCTCACCGATCTCAGCGGGATCCACGAGCACCACGACGTCGAACTCCAGCCCCTTGGACAGCACCGGGTCGACCACCAGCAGTCGCGAGCGCAGCACGTCGCCTCCCGGGCCTCCATCGCCGCGGCCAGGTCCGGGTCCTGGCGCAGCAGCGCCTCGGTGCGGCCGGGGGAGGGGCAGATGACCGCGATGCGCCCGACGCCGGCCCCCACCTGGTCATCCAGGCGGGCCGACTCCTGGGCCACGACCTCGCGCAGGAGGCTCGCCCAGGCCTCGGGCTGCCCACCCTCAGGGGACTGTGACAGGTCGGTGACCTCCAGGCAGTCGGGCAGGTCGCGCACCGAGTGCACGGGGTAGACCGGCGGGTGACCCAGATGCGTCACCGTCTCCTCGGCCGCCTCCATGATCGTGGCCGGCGTGCGGTAGCAGACGCTGAGGGCCTCCTCGCGCAGCGGGGTCGAGCCTCCACGCGAGCGCCCCGACTGCCGGCCCTGTCGCGAGCGCGAACGGGCCCGGTGGCGGGACTGCGACCGGGAGCGGCCCTGGGGCTCCGCAGCATCATCAGCCGACGCCGTCCCCAGGGCGGTGAGCACCTCACCCCAGCTGCCCGGGGCGTGGGGGCCCGAGTACTGGGCCAGGTCCCCCACCACCGTGAAGGATCGCACCGGGCAGCGACGCGCCAGCGCCCGCCACGCCATGGTGCCCAGCTCCTGGGCCTCATCGACGACGACGTGCCCGTAGGTCCACGTCCGATCCGCCCGGGCCCGCTCGGCCAGAGTCAGAGTGGGGCCGCCCTGGGAGACCCGGTCGGCCAGCATCTCGGCACTGACCATCCCGCCGCCCAGCTCCTGGGACTCGATTGCCTGGGCCGCGTAGGCCACCAGGTCCTCGCGGCGGCGGGCCTCCAGTCGGGCGCGCCGGGCCTGGGCGTCTCGCTGGGGCCCAGCAGCTCGGCCAGCTCGTCAATGAGCGGGATGTCCGCCGCACTCAGAGCGCTCCCGGGCTCACGGTGCAGCAGCGCGCGCTCCTGCTCGCTCAAGGATGGCGCCACCTGCTCCAGGAGGGCGGGCCGGCTCCACAGCCGCTCCAGCAGCCCCTGGGGCGTCGTCGGCATCCAGCACAGGTTGATCTCCCGACGGGCGTCACGGGCGGTACGGATGTCCTCCCGGATCCAGGCGCGCGTGTCGGCGTCCGAGGCGTCCTGGTTCGTGGCCGCCGCGTACTGGTCGGTCAGGCGCTCCAGCAGCCAGATCACGAAGGCCTCGCGGGCCAGGTTGTGGGGCTTGCCGCCCCGACGGGCCCGGGAGGCCGCCTCACGCACGTCGTCGGGCTCCAGGGACAGGCGCACCCCCTGGACCTCGATCTCGCGGGGAGCATCCGGGACGCGCTGCAGGCCCCGCACCGCCCGCTCCAGGGCCTTGACCCACAGGGAGCGACCTTTGAGCTCGGCGATACGGGCATCCTCCTGCGCCGTGGCCCGCACCCCGGGAACCAGGTCGCCAATCGTCGTGGAGACCACCCCCGTCTCACCCAGGGAGGGCAGCACCTGCTCCACATAGCGCAGGAAGGTGCGCGACGGTCCCACCAGGAGCACGCCGGAACGCTCCAGGCGCTCGCGCTCGGAGTAGAACAGGTAGGCCACCCGGTGCAGCGCCACCGCCGTCTTACCCGTCCCCGGGCCGCCCTGGACCACGAGCACACCCCGGCCCGAGGAGGTGACGACCCGGTCCTGCTCGGCCTGAATCGTGGCCACGATGTCACCCATACGGCCGTCACGGGCGCTGGACATCGCGGCGATGAGCGCCCCCTCGCCCTGCAGGTCCCCAGCGGCCACGGCCGTCCCCGACGAGCCGGACGGGGTCTGGCCGGCCTTCAGGGCGGCCAGGTCCAGGACCTCGTCCTCCACCCCGAGCACCTGACGGGCCCGGGTGTCGATGTGCCGCCGGCGCACCAGCCCCATGGGCTCGGAGGCCGTGGCCTGATAGAAGGCCCGGGCCAGAGGGGCGCGCCAGTCCAGGATCACCTCACGGTGCTGGGCGTCCTGCAGACCGATGCGCCCCACGTAGTGGCGCCGTCCCCGTCCGTGACCGGGGAGGAGCCGCCCGTGCCCCTGCCAGAGCCGGAGGCCGGGGCCCGCTCGGAGGCCCCCGAGTCCGACGCGTCATCGGGCGAGTGCTCATATCCATCCGTCCGAAGACCAGACGGTCCTCGACCCCCTCCAGGGAGGAGACCAGAGACGAGTAGTGCACGGCGTAGGCGTCCCGCTCCCCGCGGGACTGGTGGGTGCCGCTGACGCCCTGGGCCTCGGTACGGGCCAGGGAGTGGCGGGCCTGAGCCAGCTGGCGGTCCAGCTCGCTGTAGGCGAGGTCGACGACGACCTGCTCACCGCGCATCTCGCGCTCGCGGACACTGCCCGCATCTTCCTCCGCCCGCGACGGCGCCTCCTGCTGGGAGTGCGGTGGGCGAGAGGGGATCGTCTGACTCACAAGGCCTCGCATCGGTTCTGGTTCTGGCAGGCATGCGCGTGGGGTGCACTGGCCGGCTCTGGTTGACGCTGACGGGTACTGGGGTCGGTGATGGCTTCAGTACGGTCGACCCATTATTCTCCTGCTGACGCCCCGACGGGGACGCCGAGGGCGAACAAGGCGCCCGAACCCGGCGCGGGCGGGAACATCGACAATCCAGAAGGTGTTGGACAGGAGTGCCCAGGACGCTAACCGCCGTTCCCGGGCACTCACCCGGACGAATCCTGATAAAACGCCGAATCGTCTCACTGAGCCGAGGACGCTCGACGTCGCTCGACCATGGAGCGACTCACACGGGATCGCTCCGGGTGCCGAACCCAGGCCATGCCCAGACCATGACCATCGCACGACACGGACACGCCCTCCCCGGCGCCGTCGGTCTCGCCGCCCGTCACCTCGGGCGGCGAGCGCACCAACGGACCCATGCCACGGGAGGATGAACCAGACCAGACAGGAGGAGACGGGCTCGTGAGACCACTGTTCACCATCCAGCACCCCGCGGATCAGCCGATCTCCCCGAGGGTCCTCATCCACTACTTCGAGGGCGCCATGGACGCCGGCAACGCCGGCGCGCTGGCCGTCGACCAGCTGCTCATGACGCTCCCCAGCGAGCGTGTCGCCACCTTCGACATCGACGCCCTCGTGGACTACCGCGCCCGGCGTCCCACGATGACCTTCGTTCATAACAACTACTCCTCGGTCACCATGCCCGAGCTGGTCCTGGATCTCCTCCATGACGACGACGGCGAGGACGTCCTCCTGCTCCACGGCAGCGAGCCGGACTACCGCTGGGACGAGTTCGTCGGAGCAGTGGCCCACCTGGCCGTCTCCATGGGCGTGAGCCAGGCCGTCGGCATGAGCGGCATCCCCATGGCCGTGCCCCACACGCGCCCGACCTACGTCCACCACCACGGCAGCCAGCCCGACCTGCTGCCCAACCAGCCCGAGCTCTTCGGGCACGTCGAGCTGCCCGGGTCGATGTCGGCCTACCTCGAGCTGCGTCTGGGCGAGCTGGGCCTGGACTCCCGGGGAGTCTCGGCCGCGATCCCGCACTACGTGGCCCGCGACGAGTTCCCGCAGGGGCCTCGGCACTGCTGACCGCCGTCGTGCAGGCCACCGGCCTGGCGCTGCCGGTCGGAGACCTCGAGGCCGCCGCCAGCATCAACCGTGCCGAGATCAACGCCGAGGCCGCTCAGCAACCGGAGGTCAGCGCCGTCGTCTCCGCCCTGGAGGCCCAGTACGACGCCATGGCCCCCAGGATCGCCATCGACGAGGTCGACACCTCCGCGCCGATCCTCAACCTGCCCAGCGCCGAGGAGATCGGCGCGCGCCTGGAGGCCTTCCTGGAGGCCAACGACTCCGGGGACCTGGGGCCCCAGGGGCTGGAACCCCGGCCGCGGGGAGCTGACCGGTACCGAGCGCTGCTGGCGCCCCCGGACCGGCGGCCGGTCAATTGCCTCGTGCGGGTCTAGCGGGCCCGGACACCCTCAGGGCGCGGTAGCGCGGCGTCATCGAGCGACCAGGTACGCACCGGCGGCGGCAGGGCGGCGCACTGCGCGCTCTGCCTCCTCGAGCTCGCCTTCCGTGAAGGGATCTTGGCGGGCCACCAGCACCAGGTTGCCCCGGCGCCGGCCACGCGCCGCGGCGGGATCGGCGACGATGAACGCGCGGGAGGTGTCCCCGTCCAGGGCGCCGGCGAGTGTGGCGATCTCAGCGCCGGCCAGGGCACGCGGCATGGAGGCGGTGTTGACCAGCAGCAGTCCTTGCGGCGCCAGTGCCCTCAGGCAGGAGTCGAAGAACTCCCGGTTCCTGCAGGAGGCCGGCACGCTCCCACCGTTGAACACGTCGCGCACCACGACGTCCCACTGGCCCGGCCGCAGCCCCGCCACCACCTCGGCGGCGTCGCCGACCCGGATCCGCAGCCTGGGGGACCGGGGCAGGTCGAACCAGGTGCGCACCTGGCTCGCGAGGATCTCATCGATCTCGACGGCGACCTGCTGGGAGCCGGGGCGGGTCACGTCCCACGCCCTGGCCAGGGGCACAGCCCGCCCCACCCAGGTGGAGCGCCCTGAGGGTGCCGCCCTCGCCGAGCAGGGCCGTGAGCACCGCGTCCATCTGCTGGTGGTACTCGAAGTCAAGGTGGGAGGGGTCGCGCAGGTCCAGGAAGGAGGACTCCGCGCCGTCGAGCATGAGAAGGATCGGTGTCTCGCGCCACGAGCTCGGCCGTGGCCGGGGAAGTGCGCACCGGGCCCTGGGGGCAGATCGGTCAGCGCCGGGGCCCCGGAGCTCCTGCGTCTACGTGTCACAGCCCCACGGTAGCCTGGGGAGGAGCGCGGGCGGACTCCTCGGGGGCCGTCAGCCGGTGAGTCCGTCGTACTCGTTGAGGAGGTGGAGATGAGCAGGGCGCCCCGTTCCCAGGCCGCGCGCCGGTTCTGGGGGACGATGACTCCGCCACCCCCATCATCCACGTCGACATGGACGCCTTCTTCGCCTCGGTCGAGCTCCTCGAGCACCCCGAGCTGGCCGGCCGTCCCGTCATCGTCGGCGGCAGCGACGGCCGGGGTGTCGTCTCGGCAGCCTCCTACGAGGCCCGCGCCTTCGGCGTCTCCTCGGCGATGTCCATGGCCGAGGGCCTCCCGCCGCTGCCCCCAGGCCGTGGTCCTCCCCGTGCGCCACGGCCTTTACTCCCAGGTCTCCGCCCAGGTCATGGCCGTCCTGGCCGAGGTCACCCCTGCCCTGGAGAAGGTGAGCATCGACGAGGCCTTCCTGGACGTGAGCGGGGCCAGGCGCCGCATGGGCTCCCCGGTGACCATCGGCCGCTGGATCCGCGCCGAGATCCGTCGTCGTGTGGGCGTTCCGGCCTCGGTGGGCATCTCCTCCACCAAGTTCATCGCCAAGCTCGCCTCCTCCCACGCCAAGCCCGACGGTCTGCTCCTGGTGCCGGCCGCCGCCACGCAGGACTTCCTCAACGTGCTTCCGGTCGGGGCGCTGTGGGGTGTGGGTGCCCGGACGCAGGAGGTCCTGGCCAGGTGGGGGATCCAGGACGTGCGCACCCTGGCGGGCACTGACGTGCGTCACCTGGAGAGGATCCTCGGCCGGGCCGCCGGGCGCCACCTGCACGAGCTGTCCCACGGCGTCGACCCCCGCCGGGTCGAGCCGGTGCGTGAGGAGAAGTCGGTGGGCACCGAGACCACCTTCTTCGAGACCCTCACCGACCGGGAGCACGCCCGGCGGGTCCTGCTGGACCAGACCCACCAGTGCGCCGCCCGTCTGCGCGCGGCGGACCGGCGCTGCCGGGTCGCCGTCCTCAAGGCCCGAGGGGCCGACTTCACCACCGTCACCCGCTCACGCACCCTGGCCACCCCACCGACCTCGCCCAGGACATCTGGGAGACCGTCTCCTCGCTCTACTCCGCCCTGCCCACCCCGCCCGGTGGCTTCCGCCTCCTGGGGGTGCGGGTCGAGGGACTGCTGCGCCCCGACGACGGTGTGCAGCTCCTCCTGGACGAGGACCCGCGGCGCGGCGCCTCCGAGCGGGCCGCCGACGCCGTGCGCCGCAGGTGGGGAGCTCACGCAGTGGCCCCAGCCAGCCTCCTGTCAGGAGACGGCCCCACCAAGGCACCGCCCGGGCAGGAAGGGCGAGGTCGTCGTCGGTGACCCGGGTGGGGGAGCCGTCTGCGTCACGGCCAACCTCGTCGGTGAGTTTCTCCTGAGCCCCCACAGCGCCTATCCTGGCAACTACGGCGCAGATCCCCGGCCCCGCCCGGAAGCAAGGAGCATGATGGCACTGTCAGAGCGAGAGCAGCAGGTCCTGCGAGACCTGGAATCGCAGCTCCATGAGGATGACCCCGAGCTGGCTCAGACGTTCCAGCGTGAGGAGCGTCGGCTCTCACGGCCTTCGCCCCGCCATATCGGCGGCGGCGTGGCCCTGGTCCTGGTCGGTCTGGCGCTCCTCATCGCAGGGGTCTCGGTGCCCCACAGCCTCCTGTCCATCCTGCTGGGGGTCGCCGGTTTCCTCGTGGCCGTCGGAGGTGTCGCAATGGCGCTGACCCGGGTCGAGAGCACGTCGAGCTCAGGTCAGTCCGCGGCAGGACGGGGCAGGCCCGCCAAGGGCGGCGGGAAGGCGCTCCTCCTTCATGGATCGCCAGTCAGAGCGCTGGGATCGCCGTCGCGACTCAGAGGACTGACCGGCCCGCATCCACCTCCCTGAGCCCCCACTCCTCTCCAGCCGCTCCACCGCGCCCGCGCCCGCGCCCCTGCAGCGGTGCTGGCGTACGCCGATCCCACATCCCTCCACTGCCCCCACTTCCCTCCACCTCCATATTCCTCCCGCCGGCACGGCTCCACAGGTCCTGTCTCCAACGCTCACCCGTTGCAGACAGGGACCTGAGTATCTGCTGACCCCGATCAGTCCTCTGCGGACCTCATCAGGTCGGGACAGAATCCTGAGAATCTCAAGGAATTCCTTGGACTCGGAAGAGCTGCCTCGAGGCAGTGCGGCTCCGCTCCTACCTCTGCTCGGAGCTCCGAACTCCACCAGAACCCTGCGTGCAGGCCGAGTGGAATCTGCTTTTTTCCTGGATACCCACCACGCCGAGGAGGGTGGTGGTGAATGCCTCCCTCCACCTGTCCTCCACCTCCCTCCACCTCGCGTAAGTAGGCGGTGAACTGCTGTGATTCCAACGAAAAGTCAGGGGTGTGGGGTGGTGGTGCCGTCGTTAGCGATACCCAGCTGTGATGCTCTCGAGAGAGGAGGGTGGGAGAAAAGGGAGGGAAGTGGAGTAGGGTGGGGTACACGGGGTCGTCGAGGGAAGGAGGTGGCTCATGTTCTTGGGGAACGCATGCACCCAAGCTGGACGAGAAGGGCCGTCTCATCCTCCCGGCGAAGTTCCGTGAGGAGCTTGCGGGCGGCGTGGTTCTGACTCGAGGTCAGGAGCACTGCCTGTACGCCTTCACCGCCGCCGAGTTCGAGCGCATGTATGCCCAGCTGCGTGAGGCCCCCTCGCTCAGAAGCAGGCGCGTGACTACGTCGCGTCATGCTCTCGGGGCGGACTCGCAGATCCCGGACAAGCAGGGGCGGATCACTCTGCCGGCCCCACTGAGGGCCTACGCGGGCCTGAAGAAGGACCTGGCGGTGATCGGAGCCGGTGCCCGGGTGGAGATCTGGGACTCCGAGTCCTGGAGCACCTACCTGGCCGCCCAGGAACAGGTCTTCGCCGACACGGCCGAGGAGATCATCCCCGGTTTCTTCTGACGCCTCGACCTCTTCGACAACTGAACGAACCCGACGGACCGCACGCAGATGCCATCTGGGCTCTGGCGAACCATCTCGTGAGGTCTCCGCCCGATGTCGAGTCCGACGCCTCTTCCCCGGCGCCGGAACCACGGGAGGAGTCCTGGCGAGATGGCCGCCCCGCCCGGTGCGCCGGGGAGGGACGGATGTCGAGGGCTTATCAGCAACTGACAACCAGCCGGGTACCCGGACCGGGGCCGGGCCAGCACCAGAAAGGAGCACGCCTCATGACCAGCTCACAGGCGCAGGCATCCGCTGCCGACGCCGTCGGCCGGCACGAGCCGGTGCTCCTGGAGCGCTGCCTGGACCTGCTCGCGCCCGCCATCGAGGGCGCTGCCGGCGGCGCGGCGGCGCCCGGCCCGGCCCAGCCGGTCATGATCGACTGCACCCTGGGCATGGGGGGCCACACCGAGGCGGCGCTCGAGCGCTTCGCGACCCTCAAGGTCGTGGGCATCGACCGTGACCCGAGGCGATCGCACTGGCCTCGGCGCGCCTGGCCCGCTTCGGGGACCGCTTCGTCGCGGTTCAGGCGACCTACGACGCCGTCAGCCGGGTGGCTCGTGAGCACTCCGTTCGTGCGGAGGGGACCGTGGACGCCGTCCTCATGGACCTGGGGGTCTCCTCCCTCCAGCTCGACGAGGCCTCGCGGGGCTTCTCCTACGCCCGCCCGGCGCCTCTCGACATGCGCATGGACCAGGGTTCAGGAATGACCGCCCAGGACCTGCTGGAGCATGCCGACGCCGCCGAGCTCACCCGCATCCTGCGCACCTACGGCGAGAGCGCTTCGCCTCCCGTATCGCCGCCGCCATCGTGCGCCGCCGCGAGTCCGGGGATCCGGTGGCCAGTACCCAGGACCTGGCCGAGCTCGTCCGTCAGTCCGTGCCCGCGCCGGCGCGCCGCAGCGGCGGGCACCCGGCCAAACGGACCTTCCAGGCGCTGCGCATCGCCGTCAACGCCGAGCTCGACGTCCTGGAGCGGGCCGTGCCCCGGGCTCTCAACAGCCTGCGTGTGGGAGGGCGCCTGGTGGTGGAGTCCTACCAGTCCCTGGAGGACCGCATCGTCAAGCGGGCGCTGGCCCACGGAGCCACCTCCCGGGCGCCCCAGGACCTGCCGGTCGTCCCCGAGGGGGACCGCCCCTACCTGGAGCTGCTCACCAACGGCGCGGAGAAGGCCGACGCCCGCGAGCTCGACCACAACCCCCGCTCAGCACCGGTGCGACTACGGGCAGCCGTCCGCCCTGCGTCCGGCCGACCAGGCCCCTTCGCCAGAGGCCTCTGCGCCCGCCGGCGGCCGAGGACGGGACCCCGGGCGCCGCAGCGGTCAACGCACCGCCCGCCGTCGCCACCGCAGCTAGGCGGCCCAGCCGCTCCAGACGCCGGCGGACCGCCCCAGGCGGTCAACGATCCCACTGCACCATCGTCCATCCACACCAGTCCAACTACGCACAGGGAAGGCACATTGATGAGCGCCACTGCTACTGCTCGAGTCACCCGCCCGATCGCGACGCGGCGCACCGCCCAGGCAAGTGGTTCCACCAGCACCCAGGGGACGCGCCGAGGCGGGCGCCGTCAACCGGCCCCAGCTGCGGGTCGTCAGCGGCGCCTCCCGGGCGGCCTCGTCCTCCCTTCCCTTCCTGACCGTCATCATCCTCGTGCTGGCCGGCGCTCTCATCACCTCGATGCTCCTCAACGCCAAGATGGCCGACACCGCCTACCGGATGAAGGAGAAGCAGATCGAGCTCAACGTCGCCGAGGACCACGTCGAGACACTGCGCACCCAGGTTCAGGAGGCCTCGGCGCCCGACGCGCTGGCCGGCCGCGCCAAGGAGCTCGGGATGGGTACCCGCCGCCGCCCCCGGCGTCGTCGACGTCAACAAGGGGCAGCTCACGGAGGGAACCCCCGCCCACGCCGCCAAGAACGGGAAGTAGGCGCCTGTGAATCCCTCGCGTCGTCAGGCGCTCCAGCTCGGAGGGCTGCTCGTGTTCACCGCACTGACCGGGCGCACCGTCTACGTTCAGGCGATTGAGGGGCCGGAGCTGGCCCAGAAGGCGAAGGCCGAGCGCACGGTCACCTGGGTCAGCCGAGCCCCCGAGGCGACATCACCGGGCGCGACGGCACCGTCCTGGCCTCCTCGGCGGTCAGCTACGACGTCGGCGTCAACCAGCCCGCCATCGCCCAGTACGAGCGCACCGAGATGCGACTCAACGAGTCCACCGGCGCCAACGAGAAGGTCGTCGTCGACTACGGGGCGACGGCGGTCGCGGCCCAGCTCGCCCCGATCCTCGACGTCGATCCCCTGGAGCTGGGAGCCAAGCTCGTGGGAAATCGGAGCTACGAGGTCATCGCCCAGGAGGTCTCTCCTGACACCTGGCGCAAAATCAAGGCCCTGGATATCCCCGGGGTCGAGCCCGACCAGCGCACCCGACGCACCTACCCGGCCGGGACCGTGGCCGGCAACGTCCTGGGCTTCACCCACGAGGGCGAGCACAACCGCGAGCTCATCGGGGCGGCCGGGCTGGAGCTCACCCAGAACAAGCTCCTGACGGGAACCGACGGCAAGGGCAGTGAGGAGGTCGGGCGCAGCGGCGTCATCATCCCCACCGGTGAGCAGGAGGACGAACCGGCCAGACCCGGTGCCACGGTGCGCACCACCCTCAATCCCGACCTGCAGTCCATCGCCCAGGAGACCATCGACAAGACGGTGGCCGCCCAGCACGCGGACTGGGGCATCGTCATGGCCATGGAGCCGGCCACAGGCAAGGTCGTGGTCCTGGCCGACTCCAACTCGGTCGACCCCTCCGACCCCTCGGCCACCTCCGAGGAGAACCGCACCGCCCGCAGCGTGCAGGCCGTCTTCGAGCCGGGAAGCGTCGGCAAGGTCGTCACCTTCGCCACCGCTCTGGAGGAGGGCGCCGTCAAGCCCGAGGACACCTGGACCGTCCCCTACACCTGGACCTCAGCCAACGGGCAGACCTTCAAGGACTCCCACGAGCACGAGACCCAGACCCTGACCACCGCCGGAGTCCTGGCGGAGTCCTCCAACGTCGGCACCGTGCAGATCGGCGAGAAGCTCGCCGACGATGTCCGCTACGACTACATGAAGCGCTTCGGCTGGGGGCAGGCCACGGGCATCGAGATGCCGGCGGAGTCCGACGGCATCCTCTACCCGCCCAGCTCCTGGGACGACCGCACCCGTTACACCACGATGTTCGGGCAGGGGCGTGGCCGGTACCACGCTCCAGTCCCTCCAGGTGCTGGCCACCGTGGCCAACAAGGGCGTGCGCGTGGCCCCACGCGTCATCGACGCCTGG